>WNFH01000327.1_pt1 | contig 78482 bp, 66 predicted proteins | sample 5400411 | NCBI WGS metagenome assembly WNFH01 (sample SAMN13153347, study PRJNA577476) | soil metagenome | isolation source: 200 cm saprolite under Douglas fir tree site 2 hole 3 | place: USA:California | collected 2015-04-18 | reverse complement strand
AGGGTGTTTTCGCCTGGGTCACGCGCCTATCCCCTTAGGGCAAGGGTATCTACACATCTCGAATAGATCGTCATTCCCGCGCAAGCGGGAATCCAGATACCCCGCGTCAATACTGGATTCCCGCTTGCGCGGGAATGACCGTTGGGTGTTGCGGTGCGATTGGGCGGCTCCTTCAGAATCATTGGGTTGATGAATTGTGTAGATACCCATGCCCTTAGGGGCACGAACCCTACCGTACAGGCTTGATCAGCTTCGAGATATCGAGCGGTATGCCCGGCGCCTGCACTAAGGTTGACTTGCTGATCGGCTGATTGACCTCGGTCAACTGATAGGTGACGTAAGGAATATCGACCCATTGCTGGAACTTATACCCCGGCTCGCTCGAGAATTGTACGGTTCCGCGCGTGCCGACGAACTTGATGTCTTTAAGCTGCTTTATTACCGCATCGGCATTGGTGTTGCCCGCTTTCTTGATCGCGTCGGCGACCAGCAGGAGCGAGTCGGCGGCTTGAAAGACCAGGCGGTTCGGCTCACCACCGGTTTTCTTTGTATAAGCCTCGCCCACTTTAAGCCCGATCGGCGGAATATTCATTCTAGGATGGTACAGGGCGAAGTTAAGCATATACTTTCCGGCCTCATGCACGTTGCTCCAAAAATCCGGATAGTCCGCGAGCCCGGCGCCGTCATACAGCCAGGTCTTGGCGGAAGGTGCCACACCTTGTTCGTACAATTGGTTCATCACGATATAAGCGGCCGGCGGCAGCATCATGGTGAGCACCGCGTCCGGCGGATCGCCGCGCAGCGGCAAGATCGCCGGCGTAAAATCTTTGCCGGTGCGGTCGAGTGTTTCAAATTTGTACTCTACCTGCGGCGCTTTCTCCTTAAGAAGTTTGCCGACGGCCTGCGCCTGGCCGATGCCATAGTCGGTGTTTTCCGCGAACGCCACCACGCGCTTGGTCCCCAGCGCCTTAATCACCTCCGCCATCGCCGTCGCAACCCGCGTATTGTAATTATTCGGATTGAAGACCTCCCGATAGCCCATGGTCCGAACCGCGTCGGACCAGCAATTCGTATTTATATAAGGAATATTGTAGCGATGCACCACCTCGATTTCCGCCAGGCAAACCGAGCTTTGATGTTCACCGACAATCGCGACCACCTGGTCTTTGGTGATGAGCTTCTCCACCGCCGCGCGACCCTTTTCCGGCACGCCTTGGGTATCCTCATACAGCAGCTCGATTTGGCGGCCAAGCACGCCGCCTGCGCCATTGATGATCGTCTTCGCGATCTCAAGCCCGTCCCTTACTTGGGTTCCCTGCACCACCGACCCCGGAGGAGACCGGGCGATCACAACACCGACTTTGATCGGTTCCGCGGCAATACCGATACCGCAAACCCCGAAGGCCATGGCTGCAACCAGAGATCTCAATATTATGTTCATACGCCACTCCTTTTGTAGGTAAACTATGTTTATGTTTTATTAAGCTTTGGGCGACCAAAATGATTGTAATGCCTGACCCGCTCACGGCTCAAGGCGCGGGACCGCGGCGTTGAACTGACTTCCGCTAAAAAAAGATCCTGTTATTGCGGGTTCAACCAACGTAGTCTATTCACTATAATCGTCACTGTCTTCATGGCCGGTATGCCGCCACAGTTACGGTTCTGCCGTGTTAGCCGCACATAACGATAAATGAGCGGCGGTAGTTTTTGTCGTTGTATTAGAAGCCTCCCCGATAAACATCCTTCCGGTGCCCCACCTTCACGACATAGACGATAAGCTTGTCATCCTCGACACCATAAATGATTCGGTATGAGCCTTGCCGTATTCGGTAACGGTCATGGCCGGAGAGTTTTTGGACACCGGGAGGACGCGGGTCCGTCGCCAGTTCCTGAATACGACGGACGATGCGTTGTCGATCCTTCTTATTTGGTATGGCTTCAATTTCCTTTGCCGCCGATGGTTTGATCAGAACCCTATATCTTTCCACGTCGCTTTAAATCCTTAACGACGTTTTCAAACATCAAGTTAGATTCCCGTGCCCGTTCTTCGAACGCGGCCAAGTCTTCGGCGTCTTCCGCAAGGCTGAGTTTCACCGCTTCATTGACCAGTTCGGACAAAGACTGCTCGGTCTCCGCCGCCTTCAACCTCAAGGCCCGATGGAGTTCAGGATCAAAGTAAACGGTTGCTCGTTTCGGTTCACCACTCATGGCCACATTATAGCGATATGACGTTTTAACGTCAAGACGCTAATAATCTTAGCAAGCGTAAGATTGGGTGAGCGCTCCGCCAGGATTGACGGTGAAAAAATAACTGCCTCCGGCGATAAAGTGTCTTCAGTAGTTGCCATAGTTTCATGTTATCCGCATGAGTGATGGGTGGCGCTGCGCTTACCCATCCTACGGGCTACCGGTTGGCCATGAATATTCCGAAAATGATCAGCACCATGCTAAATACATGGACCGCGCCAATCTTTTCACCGAGAAAAAAACTCGCGGCGATAGCGCTGAAAACGGGAAGCAGATAATAAACAATCGAGGCCCGATAAGGCCCTATAATAGCGATCGCCCTATTCCACGCTATAAATGCGACAACTGATGCCAGTATGCCCACATAGAGCAGCGCAAGCACGGTGGATTTATCGAAAATCATCGATTGGTTCGAGACGCGTTCCCAAAGATAAAACGGAAGCAAAAAGAGCAACCCCAGCGCAAATGTTGCCGACAGGAATGTCCGCATGCGCATTCCGGAAGGAATTCTTTTGACCAACGCGCTGTAACCGGCAAATGCCGCCGCCGCGCCAATCATCCATATGTCGCCAACCGCGAATGTCATGGCTCTAAGTTGAACCAGAGAACCATTGACGATCAGCGTCAATACGCCGGTAGCGGCAATCAAGATACCGGCGGTCTTTGCCGGAGTGACAGGCTCGCCAAAAAAGATGCGCGACAGAAAAACCATGAATACCGGCGCCGAAACCGCGATCAGTGATAAGTGGGCGGCGCCTGCCGTATGGCCGGCGGCGTAGATCACCGTATTAAATACGGTGATTCCAAGTAAGGCTGTAATCGAAAGATACCCAAGGTGCCGCTTAACGATGGGCCAGTCCTCGATGAAGCTACGGCCGGTAAAGGGAATAAGCACAGCGACAGCAATGACCCATCGCCAAAAGGCCAACCCAATAGGAGGAATCTCACGGTAAAATCCGCGCGCGATAACGAAGTTTCCGGCCCAAAGCGCCGTCGCGACGATTGCCAAGCAGTAACCGAAGGAAGTCGCCGAGAGCAACTGCCGGCTTATTAAATTCTCTCTAGCAACCGTAGCCCCCATAAAGCGCAGCGCAATCCAGGATCTATTCACCTATATCTTCCCACGTCGACCAGTACAACGCTATATTTGAGAAAAAAGTTGAATCAAGAACGAGACGCCACCTTACCACCACCAAAATTCGTGATCGCGAATCTGGCTATCGAGGGAACGGTACTGGCCGCCGTAAAACAGGAGCGGCGCCCGGTTGCTTTGGTAATCGAGATAGCCGACCCGGCCGAGGTAGAGGGTATGGTCGCCGGCGGGATGGCGCGCGGAAATATCGCACACGAGATGCGCCAGGGCGTTTTCGATCAGGGGCAGGCCGTCGCGCCAGACGAAATTGATCTTAAATCCCTCTTGCGGCCGGCCGGCGAAATGCTGTGACACCGGCTTTTGATCCTCCGCCAGGATGCTCACCGCATAACGCCCGACTTGCGGCAGCAATTTGTGTATGTGCGCGTCGTTATCCACCGATACCAGCACCAGCGGCGGGGTCAATGATACCGAGATGAATGCACTCACGGTCATGCCGTGCACTTCACCATCAGCCACGGTGGTAACTACCGAGACTCCGCTGGCAAAATTGCCCACAACCTTGCGAAACAGCAAGGGATCGATGGGTTTGGGCGGGACGGCTTGCATAAGCGGATTCAACCTTTGTTATCGGTTTTAAATGGTGATATGTTAAATGTGGACTGCCGATTAACGCAGAGCAGCGATTATAGCCTAGTGCGGCTGACCAAGACACTCCGTTCCGTCCAACCCAAGGGGAGCAAAACCATGAGCATTAAAAAACTTATTCATATGTTGCTGGGCTGCGCCGCCTTTATGCTGGCGCCGATCGCCCACGCGGAAGATACGATCAAAGTGGGAGTACTGGCGGAATTTTCCGGGCCGTTCGCCGACTTCGGGCAGCAGATCAGCAACGGCATTAAAGTCTATATGAAGGAACACGGCGATACGGTCGCGGGCAAGAAGATCGAGGTGATCTACAAGGACACCACCGGCCCGGCCCCGGACATAGCGAAACGCCTGGCGCAAGAGCTGGTGACGCGCGACCAGGTGCAATTCATCGTGGGCTTCGGGCTGACGCCGAACGCCATGGCGGTCGCGCCGGTGGCGACGGAAGCCAAAGTGCCGATGATCATCATGAACGCCGCGACCTCGATCATCACCACCAAATCGCCGTACATCGCGCGCGTGTCGATGACGCTGCCGCAGGTCACCGCGCCCATCGCCGAATGGGCTTACAAAAACGGCATCCGCAACGTCTATACCTTGGTTACGGATTACGGTCCCGGCCACGATGCGGAAGCCACGTTCAAAAAAGTATTTACTAAGCTGGGCGGCCAGATCGCCGGCGAGGCGCGCGTGCCGTTGAAAAATCCGGAGTACGCTCCGTTCCTGCAGCGCGTCAAGGACGCGAAGCCGGACGCCCTATTCGTATTCATTCCGGCCGGGGAAGCGGCGGTCGGGGTGATGAAGGCCTACGCCGACCGTGGACTGGCGAAGGCGGGCATTAAGCTCATCGGGCCCGGCGACGTGACCGACGACACCGTGTTGGAGGCGCTGGGCGACATCGCGTTGGGCATGGTGACCACGCATCACTATTCCGCCGCGCACGATTCACCGGAAAACAAGGCCTATGTCAAGGCCTATGCCGACTTGAACGGCGATAAGCTGCGCCCCAATTTTATGTCGGTCGGCGGCTATGACGGCATGGCGGCAATTTACGAGGTGGTGAAACAGCTGAACGGGGTGATCGACGGCGATAAGGCGATGGCGATCCTGAAGGGCATGAAGCTGAACAGCCCGCGCGGCCCGATTATGATCGACCCGCAGACGCGCGACATCGTGCAGACCGTCTATGTGCGCAGGGTGGAGAAGGTAAACGGCAAGTTGTACAACGTCGAGTTCGATAAATTCCCGATGGTGAAGGACCCCGGCAAGGAATAGGCGTTTCCGCTAAGCCATGGTGCTGAATTTCCTGGGCGTGGTATTCGACGGCCTGGCCTACGGGATGCTGCTGTTCCTGATTTCCGTGGGTCTGTCGGTCACCATGGGTTTGATGGGGTTCATTAATCTGGCGCATGGGGCGTTCGCCATGGCCGGCGGTTATCTCGCGGTTACCTTGATGAACGCAGGCTGGCCGTTCCTCGCCACCTTGCCGGTCGTGTTCATCGTGGTTGCGACCGCGGCGTTGTTGTGCGAGCGCGCGTTTTACCGGCCGCTGTACCGTGCTTCGTCGCTCGATCAGGTCTTGCTTACCGTGGGTTTAATCTTCATGGCGATGGCGGCGGCCACTTACATCTGGGGGTCGGCGCAACAACCGGTGCGCCTGCCCGCGTATTTCAGCGGCCAGCTCTCGCTGCTGGGATTGGAGCTGTCGCGCTACCGCCTGTTTCTGATCGGCGTCGGCGCCGCCATTACCCTGGCCCTGGTGTTCGGCCTGGAACGCACGCGCTTCGGCGCCAAGGTGCGCGCCGCGGTGGACAATCAGCGCATGGCGGCGGGGATCGGCATCAACGTCGGCGCGGTATTCCAGATCACCTTCGCCCTGGGCAGCGGGCTGGCCGGGCTCGGCGGCGCGCTCGGCATCGACGTGCTCGGGCTCGACCCGGCATTTCCCATTAAGTACCTGGTGTATTTCCTGTTGGTGGTCGCGGTCGGCGGCGCCGGCTCCGTTCAGGGCACCCTGGCCGCGGCGTTGCTGTTAGGCGTGAGCGACGTCGCCGGCAAATATTATATCCCGCAAGTGGGCGCGTTCGTGATTTACGCGGTGATGGTGCTGCTGCTGTTGCTGCGCCCGGAAGGGCTCACCGGGCGCAGGGCCGCGACATGAGCGGTGGCAACGACATCGCCGCGCCGCGCGCGGCGGAGCGCTGGCGCGGCTGGGAAATCCTGTGTTGGACGTTCGCCGCCTCCGTCTTTTTTCTGTTCCCGCTGCATCTGGTGTTGGCTTCGCAAATACTAATTTCCGGTCTGTTCGCGCTGTCGTTGGATTTGATCCTGGGTTACGCCGGCATCGTCACTCTAGGCCACGCCGCGTTCTTCGGTGCCGGCGCTTACGTCGCCGGCTTGCTCGCGCGCGCCGGTTGGGGCGAACCGCTCAGCGGCCTGCTGCTCGCGGCGATCGTCAGCGGCGTGTTAGGTTATCTCACCAGCTATCTCGTGGTGCGCGGCCATGAGCTGACCCGCCTGATGGTGACCTTGGGACTCGGGTTGCTGCTGTTCGAGGCGGCGAACAGCGCTTCGTCCATCACCGGCGGCGTCGATGGATTGCAGGGGATCGAGATGTGGCCGCTGCTGGGGCGGTTCCGCTTCGATCTATACGGACGGGTCAGCTTTATCTACGCGTTCGCGGTCGCGTTCGCGCTATTCCTGCTGGCGCGGCGCCTGATGCATTCGCCGTTCGGGCTTGCCCTGCGCGGCATCCGCGATAACCCGCGGCGGGCGCAGGCGATCGGCATCCCGCTGCGCGCCCGGCTGGTCAAGATCTACACGTTTGCCGCGGCGCTCGCGGGCGTGGCCGGTGCGCTGCTCGCGCAGACCACCCAGTTCGTCGCGCTCGACGTATTGAGCTTCCAGCGATCGGCGGAGGTATTAATCATGTTGATCTTGGGCGGAGCCGCGCTGATGTACGGCGGGTTCGTCGGCGCCGCGGTCTATCTCATTGCCCAGGACAAGCTGGCGGGCATCAGCCCGACTTATTGGTTTTTTTGGCTCGGCGCGATCCTGGTGATCACCGTGCTGTTCGTGCCCGGCGGACTGCTGGGCGGCCTGGCGCGGCTGCAAAAATGGATCGCGCACAAGCGCGGGGGCAGCGGGTGAGCCAACCGGTTTTAGTAACGCGCAATCTGTGTAAGGAATTCGGCGCGCTTGCGGTTACCCAAAATGTCAACTTCAGTCTGGCCGCGGCCGCACGCCACGCCTTGATCGGACCGAACGGCGCGGGCAAGACTTCCTTCATCAATCTGCTGACCGGCGTCCTGCAACCCTCGGCGGGCCAGATCTGGCTCGCCGGCGAAAACATCACCCGCCTGCGCCCGGATCAGCGCGTCAAGCGCGGACTCGCGCGCACCTTTCAAATCAACACCTTATTCCCGCATCTCACCCTATTGGAAGCAGTGACAATGGCGGTGTGCGAGCGCCTAGGCGTGACCGGACGCTGGTTCAGCCACCTCACTGCCCAAGGTGACGCCGTGGAGGAGGCCCACGCGCTGTTGGTGCAGCTTAAACTAGCCGACGTTTGCAACCAGGTCACGCGCGAACTTCCCTATGGCCGGCAAAGATTATTGGAAATTGCGCTCGCCCTCGCCTGCCGGCCGCAGGTGCTGCTGCTCGATGAACCGGCGGCGGGCATCCCGGCGGCGGAAAGCGAGGAATTGTTCGAGGTCATCGCCGCGCTGCCGCGCGGGATCAGTATCCTATTCATCGAACACGATATGCGTCTGGTCATGCGCTTCGCCGAACGCATTACGGTGATGGTCGCGGGCGAAATTCTGGTCGAGGGCGCGCCGAGCAAGATCGCCGACGATGCGCGCGTGCGCGCCGTGTACCTCGGAGCCAAACGCCGTGCCTGAGCTATTGCGGCTGACCGACGTCTACGCCGGCTACGGGCATGCGGTGGTGCTGGAAGAGATTACCCTGGCGGTGGCCGAGGGCGAGGCGCTGACGGTGCTGGGGCGCAACGGCGTCGGTAAAACCACCCTCATGGCGACGCTCATGGGCCACACCCGGCTACATAAGGGTGAGCTGCGCTGGCGCCAGCAGGACCTGCAAGCCCTCCCACCGCATCGGCGCGCGGCCGCGGGCCTGGGCTGGGTGCCGCAGGAACGCGAGATCTTCGCCTCGCTCACGGTGGATGAAAATCTGCAAGTCGCCGGCCGCCCCGGACCCTGGGACAGCGAACGCGTTTACCGCTTATTTCCCCGTCTTAGCGAGCGCCGCCGGTATCACGGCAATCAGCTCTCCGGCGGGGAGCAACAAATGCTGGCCATCGGCCGCGCGCTCATGCTCAACCCGCGCCTCATGCTGCTGGACGAACCCCTGGAAGGCCTGGCGCCGGTGATCGTGGAGGAGCTTACGGTGGCGATCCGCGGCATGATTGAACAGGAAGGCCTGAGTGTCATCCTGGTCGAGCAGCACGCGGAAATCGCCCTGTCCATGACGCATCAGGCGGTGGTGCTGGAACGCGGCCGCATCGTGCACCGCGCCAGGAGCGCCGAGCTCGCGCGCGATCCTCTTGCCCTCAGTCGCCTGGTCGGTATTTCAGAACGCGTGTAACTACGAACTAATGATCAAACCGGCCGGATCGGAGGAAGTGAGCGGTTTGGCGGGCGACTTGGGGCGAGAACAACATCCCGAAATGCGACACCTTTAATGTGATGTGATCGGCGGCGCCCGGCAGATGAGTTTCCGCTACCTTGACGGTTCCGTCATTCGGCCTGGATAGATGTGGAACCACTAACCGTCCCGCACCTAAACTCAAGTTGCCGGCGATAACACCGATTTCGCGCGGCGGCGGATGCCAAATTTCCAATTCACCTGCAAGCAAAGCTTGCATGCCATATCCAATGATAGGCCGCAGCCAGGCGTAGCGAGATAATTTCGCGGCGACCTGGTTACCCCGATGCGGTGTGCCGAGGGTAACGATGCGCCCCGGCGGCTGCCGGGGGTAGAAGTGAAACAGTGCGCGGATGACCAGACCGCCGAGGCTATGGCCGACGAAATGAATCCGTGCAGCAGGGAGCAAAGCGAGATACTGTTGCAGCCCCGCCGCATTTTGCCGTAAATCACGCGTTACCGATTTATAGGAAAAAATACGTGCATCAAAACCCTGGCGCTGCAAACGCCGCTTTAAAACCGCCATGCTCCAGCCCGAGAACCACAGGCCATGAATCAGGACAACTGTTTCTTTTTGCGGCGCCATGCTTAGTTACGAAGGTTTACGCGCAGGCAGCGACTTGGAGCTAAAGGGTGCTGAAAAATTCGTTTTTCAGCACTCTGCTAATGCTAATCGTTGTTCAACAACACCAGCAACCATACTGCGCCCCAGTTGATCAGGCTTAACAATATCGCGGCGCTTGCCATATCTTTGGCGCGTTTTGCCAACGGATGAATCTCCAGCGAGACCCTGTCCACCGCCGCCTCTAGCGCGGAATTGAGTAATTCCACGATCAGCACCAGTACAACGCTCGCGATCATTAATGCTTTGCCAAGCAGACTAACGGGTAACAACCAGGCAGTGGGGATCAGGATCAATGCCAGCACGACCTCCTGACGGAACGCCGGCTCATGGCGAAACGCGGCGCCCAGACCTGAGAAGGAATAACACAACGCATTCCACAGGCGCGTGAAACCGGTTTTACCTTTATAGGGATTTTCCGTAATGAACTCCAAATAAATTGGTAGCCATTATAACCAACAAATAAAGCATATAGTGAATGCTAAAATTATTAGCCGGCCTGCCGGCCCTTGGTAAACGCGGTGATCAAAGCAAGAATGGCATCGCGGTTGCTCCACGATGTCGCCTTTTCCGCCGCTTCCTCAAAGCCCATCCATTGGTATTCGCCGTGTTCGGCGGGATTGAGGGTAATCGCGGTTTCGGCCGGGATTTCCAAAGAGAACACATGCTCGGTGTTCTCCGTAACCCCAGGCGCATATTTGTAGCGCCACTGCGGGAAGATTAGATAGCGATTCGTTTTGCCCCAATCGCGCAATCCGTCCATCGCCAAACCCGTCTCTTCCTGTAATTCGCGTTTCGCAGTCGCCAATAGAGTCTCGTCATCCCACTCCAAGCTGCCGGTGACTGATTGCCAGAATTGCGGATGATCGGCGCGCCGCAGCATTAACACCTTGCCGGTGCGCGTATACACCACCACTAATACCGATTCCGGCCGTTTGTATTTTTTGACGGCGTCATCATGGCTAAGTGTCACCTGTCTTCTCCACCGGCTTACGCAACTTAATATTCAGCTCGCGCAGTTGTCTATCATCGACTACGCTCGGGGCATCGGTAAGCAAGCACGAGGCCTTCTGCGTCTTGGGGAAGGCGATAACGTCGCGGATCGAATCCGCGCCGGCCATGAGCGCCACCAGACGATCCAGGCCGAACGCGATGCCGCCATGCGGCGGCGCGCCAAACTTAAGCGCCTCCAGCAGGAAACCGAATTTCTCCTGCGCCTCTTGCGCATCAATACCCAACGCGGCAAAAACCTTTTCCTGCACCGCCGCGGTGTGACTGCGGATAGAACCGCCGCCGATCTCGGAACCGTTCAAAACCATGTCGTAAGCCCGCGCCAAGACGTTGGCGGGATCAAAGTCGACGCGCGCCACATCTTCCGGCTTTGGCGCCGTGAATGGATGATGCATCGCCTGCCAGCGCTTGTTGTCCGGGTCGTACTCAAATAACGGAAAGTCCACCACCCACAGCGGCTGCCAGCCGGGGACCAGCAGATCGCGGTCGTGGCCCAGCTTCACGCGCAGCGCGCCGAGGGCGTCATTCACGACCTTGGCCTCGCCGGCGCCGAAAAATATCAGATCGCCGCTCTGCGCCCGGGTGCGCTGCAGCAGCGCGGTGATGACGGTATCCGGCAGGAATTTGAGGATCGGTGACTGTAGGCCTTCGCGCCCGGCGCCGGCGTCATTGACCTTAATATAGGCCAGTCCCTTGGCCCCAAAGTTGGCGACAAATGTCGTATAATCGTCGATCTGTTTCCGCGTCAGCGCGCCGCCTTTGGGCAGGCACACCGCCGCCACCCGCCCGGCGGGATCGTTGGCGGGACCCGAGAACACCTTGAAATCCACCGCCTTCATCAAATCCGCCACTTCGACCAGTTCCAAGGGAATGCGCAGATCCGGCCGGTCGATACCAAAGCGAGCCACCACTTCAGCATAGCTTAAGCGTGGGAACGGTTTAGGCAGATCGACATCCAACACCGTCTTAAACAACATACGCACCATCTCTTCCATTAGAGCCATAATCCCCTCTTCATCCATAAACGAGGTCTCGATATCCAACTGGGTAAACTCCGGCTGGCGGTCGGCGCGCGAATCCTCATCCCGGAAACAACGCGTAATCTGAAAATAACGTTCGAAACCCGCCACCATTAACAGCTGCTTGAACAACTGCGGCGACTGCGGCAGCGCGAAGAAATGGCCCGGATGCGTGCGGCTCGGCACCAAATAGTCGCGCGCGCCTTCGGGGGTGGAGCGGGTCAAGATCGGCGTCTCGATCTCGGTAAAATCCTGGTCTTCTAAAAAGCGGCGCAGGGTGCGCGTCACGGCGTGACGGAGTTTGATATTGTTATGCATAGGCGCGCGGCGCAAATCCAGGTAACGGTATTTTAAGCGCACGCTTTCACTCACCCCCGGCTCGTCGAGCTGAAACGGCAGCGCCTCGCACTTGTTCAAGATCTCGACTTGCAGACCCACTACCTCGACTAGACCCGTAGGCAGATGCGGATTTTCGGTTCCGGCCGGACGCTTGCGCACCTGGCCCTCTACCTGCAGCACATATTCGTTACGCACGCTTTCAGCCAGAGAAAAAACCTGGGTATTAGCCGGATCGAATACCACCTGCACCAGGCCGGTACGGTCGCGCAGGTCGATAAAGATGACGCCGCCGTGGTCGCGCCAGTGCTGCGCCCACCCGCATAACGTAACCGACCGGCCGACGAGAGAGGGGCCGAGCTGCCCGCAATAATGACTGCGCATGTTTTTAGAGTCCTGAAGATAACTACAGAAAGGAAAAGATGGCTATTTTATTTAAAGCTTGGAACTTAAGCGAACGCTTTGTATAAATACGTCTTTTTTCGCCCCCGGCACCACTGCCCCCACCGATAAAATCATTTTGAGCCCCTCGTCCACCGACATGTCGAGCTCGATAACATCCTTGCGCGGGACCATCAGGAAAAAACCCGAGGTCGGATTCGGGGTGGTCGGCACGTAAATATTGATCACGTCTTGCCCGGTCTTAAGCTGCGCCTCCCCCTGCCCCTCGCCGGTTAAAAACGCCACGGTCCAGAGCCCCGGCCGCGGGTATTCTATCAGTACTACCTTACGGAACGACCCGTTGTTGGAAACCACCGTCTCCAACAATTGCTTAACCCCGGAATAAATCGAACGCACCAACGGAATGCGCGCCACCAGGCGTTCGCCGATATCCACCAGCTTGCGGCCGAATAAATTAGCAACGACAACACCGGTCACCAGCACTACGATCAGCGCAAGCACCACACCCAACCCGGGCACATAAAAACCGAGCAGCGCCTCCGGCCGGTAAGGGGCGGGCAACAGCAGCAGAATCTGGTCCATTACGTCGACCAGCAATTTGATGATTACAAGGGTGACGCCGAGCGGCACCCAAACCAACAGCCCGGCGGTGACATAACGGCGTAGGCGACCCATTAGTTAATGGCAGCCGCCGCTGCCGCAACTCCCGGTGCCGCTTGCCGAGGTACTGGATTCAGACGAGGGTGCGGATTCCGATTTGGCCTCGGTGGAGGCCGGCTGTTTCTGTTTGTCCTTATTACTGTCATTATTGTCATTATTGTCCTTATTTCCCTTATTTTTGAAATCGGTAACGTACCAGCCCGAGCCTTTTAGCTGAAAACCCGCGGCGGAGACTTGCTTTTTAAGCGCCGGCTTGGCGCAGGCGGGACACGCGACCAAAACCGGGTCGTTGAGCTTTTGCAGCACCTCCAGCGCATGCCCGCATACTTGACATAAATATTCATAGATCGGCATGGAAACCCTCCCGGCATTAAACCCCTCGCCGGTGTATGGGGTTAGACGTTCGATAAAACAACTATTATAGCCTTAAGGGGTTCCCATGGCCTACCTCTTTAGGCAATATAAACCGTGTTTATGCTATTTATTAACAGCCGATTTTTATGCTACTTTATGACGCCTTTAACTCCACCTTTAACAATTAGGATAATCCATGGCGACAAACAATAATGCTTCACCTAACGGTAAAAAGCCGACATCAAAGTCAGAGGTTATCGCGCATATTGCCGACAAGACCAACTTGAAAAGAAAGGAAGTCAGCGCTGTCTTTGAGGAGTTGGCTAATTTAATCCAGCGAGACCTGAGAAATGGACCCGGGGTATTCAACTTTGCGGGCATGCTGAAAATCAAAGTGATCCGCAAGCCCGCTACTCTGGCGCGCAAGGGCATCAATCCCTTTACCAAAGAGGAGGTTATGTTTAAACCCAAACCGGCGCGCAATGTGGTAAAAGTGCTGCCGTTAAAATCCTTGAAGAGTATGGTTTAAAACGACGAGCGAGGCGCGACATCTAACAGGGTGTTGAAAAACTCGTTTTTCAACACCCTGCGGTGGCCGCTCTCGCGCCTCCCTGCGCTACCGCGGCACTTGGGCTTCCTGCCCGTCGCGGTATAGGGACGTACCGCCATTTTTGCTTGACGCATCCCTGCGCCAAGCCCCTACGGGGCTGACGCGAAAATCCGCTCCCGGCGGATTTTTCAAACACGTCAAGTGTTTGAAAAATGAAGCAAAGCAAAAACCATGCTGTGCAGGATGCACGAATGCCGCGAGCGCAGGGATGCGCAGGAGCGGCCACTTTTTGCTTTGCGTGTTGACAATTTCTCCGGGAGAGAAATTGGGCGCTACCTAGTAGCGCCCGTAGGGCGAGAACCATGGATGGTCCGAGTCAAAAAGGCCATGGAGGGACTTTTTCAACAACCTTGCTAAAGTCGCGCCTCACCGGCCTGGAAAATCGGGTTGTTCCAGCGCGTCGGCGGCGACGATAATCGCGGCATGGACGAACAATTGCGGGTAGTTGCCGAGATAAGCGCCGGTTGCGGCGTCAATTTCTTCAGAATACAAGTTTAATGAGTTACTCCGCTTAAGGAATTTTTCGAACAGTTTGCGCGCCCGCTCGCGCTCTCCCGCGCGCGCCCAATAAATAACGAGCCATAAAGTACAAAGATTAAAAGTGCCTTCCGTCCGGCCGGGTTCGTCCTCTAAACGGCGGTATAGCAGCCCGTCTTCGCACAGTTCGTTCTCGATAATTTGCGCGGTCTGGCGCAAACGCGGGTCAGTAACCGGGAGATAATCGTAAAGCCCGAGCAATAACGCGCTCGGGTCCACTCCCTGTCCGCCCTCGACTGAAACATAAGCGCCCCTGTCTGCGTTCCAATAGTGTTCATCGATGTACACGCGGATTTGCCTGGCGCACTCTTGCCAGCTTGCCTCGTTGCCGGGAAGCCGGAACTTTAAGGCGATCTCGGTCGCCGCGCGCAGGCCGACCCAGGTCATGGCCTTGGAATAGAGATATTGGCGCGGCATGGCGCGCTCTTCCCAGATTCCCGAATCGGGCTGTGGCCAGCTTTTACAAAGTGAGTCGGCAAGCCGGGTCAGCATAGGCCACCAGCCGCGTTCCAATTGGCCGACGTGCTCGCTATAAAGCTTAACCGCGATCAACAGCTCGCCGTACGCATCTAACTGAAATTGCTTTATCGCCTCATTGCCGATGCGAACCGGGCGCGAGCCGGCATAGCCCTCAAGGTGAGATAAGATGCGTTCATTAACCTCCCCCTTGGCATCAATGGAAAACATGATCGGAACATGTTCACGCGGGTTGATGCAACTCATCACCAGCCAGTCGATCAGGCGTTTAGTTGCTTGCTGGAATTGACCACGCGGAAGCATCGCCAGCATCACAAACGCCATGTCGCGCAGCCAGACGTAGCGATAGTCATAATTGCGCGTCTCGCCCAATTTTTCGGGCAGGGAAGTAGTGGGCGCGGCGAGCAAGGCGCCGGTCGGACGATAGGTCAGTAAATGAATGAGCTGCACGCTCCGTTCGATCACGCGGCCATAGGCGCTGTCGCGCCCGACAATCGGCGGGCCGCCCTCCCACCACTCCCGCGCCGCGCGCATTTCCGTGGGAAAATGCCAAGGGCCGGGCGCATTGGCCAGCGCCAGCATCAAGCATTCACCGGCCTGTAAAGTAATATGCCCTTCGAGTGCCCCTTCCGGATTAATCTTCCACGCCACATTGGAAGGACCCACAAAATAATAATCGCCGAGCCGGAAACCGTCGGCGAACGGTGCCGGGGTCACCCGCTGCATGGCATAATTGGGACGCAGATCGAGATAAACATAGATTTCCGCGGAGCCCTCCATGACCTGCACACAACGCATCAGCGCCTGGCGATCAAGCTCATAACCCGCCATGAATTCGGTCCGCGTAAGACGCGCATCCTGCGTCCATAATTGATGTTCCAACACAAAACTGATGCCCAAATAATACGATTGCGTGCGCACGATCGGTTTCACCGGGGTCACTAAAAAGCGCCCGCCGGTGTGCAGGTCGAGCAGCGCGGCGAATATCGAGGGGCTGTCAAATGCGGGCCAACACAACCAATCGACGCTGCCGGCGGAAGAAACCAGCGCACAACTAAACCCGTTGCCGATCACGCCATAATCCGCAATCGGCGTGGCTTGTGTCACCGCCGGGTTATTCTTCAATTCGGCTAACATCGCGCCACTCTTTTGGTAATATTATTCGACTCGTAAAGCAACTTGGCACTGCCGCGCGTGGAAATCACAGCGAGTAAGTTTTGGATTACAAAGTTATTCACAATTGTTTTTAACCATACAAGAGCCGGCGAGCATCAGGCTCCACCTTTAGTTGGATTATGACCGGCGGCAGACAGGATTTGCCGCCGCGACTGTCTCCGTTAGGGAACGGCCGTTTTCCTTGGTTTCTGCCTGCTTCCATGCGGTTTTTCGGCTGTTTCCCTGCCTTTCTTGCCCCCGGCCTGGGTTTTGCCGCATCATGATCCCTTAACTGATCAATTATCGCAGCGGTGATAGCCTATGGTAGGGACTTATAATCCCTGGCTGGTAGCCTTATCCATCACGACGGCGGTGTTCGCTTCGTTCACCGTTTTCCACCTGGTGGGGCGCATCCAATTTGCCTATCGATTAGCCCCTAAGGCGTTGCTATTCATCGGCGCGATCGCCATGGGCGGCGGTATTTGGTCGATGCATTTCATCGCTATGCTGGCGTTCAATACGCCCATGCCGGTGGACTACGACGTATTGACCACGTTGATCTCTCTGTTTGTGGCGATCTTTATGACCGCGATCGGCTTAATCACCGTCAGTTACGGTCATATGACGGCGCTCAAACTGTTCACGGGTGGAACATTTATGGGCCTGGGCATCGCCGCCATGCACTACCTCGGTATGGCGGCGATGCGGATGCAGGCGATGATGCATTACAATTATTGGTTGGTCGCGCTCTCCATCCTCATCGCGGTCATCACCTCCACCGCCGCGCTATGGCTCGCGTTCAATTTACGCAGCCTAGGGCATAAAACCGGCAGCGCATTGGTAATGGGCGCGGCGATTGCCGGCATGCATTATACCGGCATGGCGGCGACCGTTTTTACGCCAACCCCAACACCCGTCGCCTACACCGCGTTAGCCATGGCGCCATCTTCGCTCGCCATCGCCATTGCCGTGGCTAGTTTCGTTTATTTCATATTCGCCTTGCTGTGCGTATTACCGGACAAGCCTTTCCAGTGGATGGCGGCGGGACAGCCGCATAACGGCCAGGATTTCATAAAAAAACTGCCGGTTTATCAAAACCGAAAAGTCACCTTGCTTAATCTTGAGCAAGTGATCCATCTGCAGGCCGACGGCCACTACACCACGGTTTTTATGGATAAGGAGCAGCATTTCTGCAATCTGAGCTTATCCGAGTTGGAAACAAAACTGGATCCCGAGCTATTTGTCCGGGTACATCGCAGCCATATCATTAATATCCGCTACGCCAAGTCGTTTGAAAGACAGCTTGATCAGGCGCTGGTGATCGTCGACGGCGACACCCACATTCCGGTCAGCCGGGAAAAGGTGCAGCGCCTGCGTGCTCTCTTGGGCATTTAATGAGACGCTGAAAAACGGCGTTTTTCAGCAGCCGGCTAAATCCAATCCGGCGGACTTTGCCGGCCGCCGGCAAGCGCCCATTTTTCGTGCGCGATTTTTTTCGTTTCAGGCAGAAATTCCGCCGTTGGTGAAAAGGGGCTGGTATCGCTAGCGCGCCGGTACATACTGCGCACGAAGGGGCGCGGCTCGCTATATACCAGGTTGTTGAAAAAAAAGGACTTTTTCAGTATTCCGATAGCACCTTGTTTCTCAAGGAAATCAGCCGTTTCTTCCCCATTCAGGTAAATTCTAGGCGGAGGGGAAAATCCGCAAAATTCAGGTATGATAGTAGGCGCCGGCTTCCTGATGGCACGGCCGACGCCTCAGCCCCCTTTTGAGGCGGCAATGTCCCGAGATTTCTAGATGTTCGCAGTGGATAATTACTAATTAATAAGGAGAGACCATGATACCCGGCAACTTCCAATACCATGCGCCAACCACCCTAAAGCAGGCAGTCGAGCTGTTAAATCAATATGGGGAAGAGGCGAAGATTTTGGCCGGCGGGCACAGCCTGCTTCCCATGATGAAGCTGCGTTTCGCCGAACCCGCTCATTTAATCGATATCAATCTGGTGCCGGGGCTCAAGGGCATCAGCGAGAAAACGGGCATGATTCATATCGGCGCCATGACCACCGAAAACGAACTCATCGCCTCCGAATTGCTGCAGAAAAAATGCCCCCTGATTCCGGAAGCCGCGCGGCTGATCGCCGATCCCCAGGTGCGCAACCGCGGCACCATCGGCGGCGATGTCGCCCACGGCGACCCGGGCAACGATCACCCCGCGGTAATGCTGGCCCTCGGCGCGTCACTGGTACTGCGCGGTCCGAAGAAGGAGCGGGTGGTGCCGGTCGATGGCTTTTATTTAGGGCCGTTGTCCACGCAGATACAAGCGGATGAGATTTTGACCGAGATCCGGGTGCCGACTCCGCCGCCTCGCAGCGGCTATGCCTACCAAAAATTGAAACGCAAGATCGGGGACTTCGCTACCGCCGGCGCCGCGGTCCAGCTTACGCTCGACAATGGGGCTTGCAGCCAGATCGGCATTGCCTTGACCAACGCCGGCCCCACCCCAATCAAACTGACCGCGGCAGAAAAACTATTGACCGGCAAAAAGCTCGACGAGGCGCTGATACAAAAGGCCGCGGAGCTCGCCATGGCGGCGTGCGATCCCGCGCCTGACATGCGCGGCCCGGTGGAATATAAGAGACACATGGTCGCGGAAATGACCAAGCGTGCATTGAAACAGGCCTGGTCACGGGCTGCCTAAGAGGAGGAAGAAACATGGCTAAAAAATCCCAAGCTACGAAATCGGCAAAGACTGCGATTGCGAAACCGGCAAAGACCGCGATTGCTTTCACCCTGAACGGCGAGCCCGTGGAGGCCTTGGTCGAGGCGCGCACCTTGCTCGTGCATTTGTTGCGCGATCAATTGCATTTCACCGGCACCCACGTCGGCTGCGAAACCAGCCATTGCGGCGCCTGCACCGTGGACTTTAACGGCCAGTCGGTAAAGTCCTGTACCCTGCTGGCGGTGCAGGCGAATGGCGGCGAGGTCATGACCGTGGAAGGACTGGCGAAAAACGGCGCACTGCACCCGGTCCAGGAAGGGTTCATGCAGGAGCACGGCCTGCAATGCGGCTATTGCACTCCCGGCATGCTCATGCGCAGTTATCGCTTATTGCAGGAAAACCCGCGTCCTAGCGAAGAACAGATCCGTTTAGGGTTGTCGGGCAATCTCTGCCGTTGCACCGGTTATCAAAACATCGTCAAGGCGGTGCAGTACGCCGCCGATAAGCTCCGTCAGCCTAAGGAGGTCGCATGAGCGCCGCAGCAGAACAATTAGACCGTGAAAACAAGATAAGCGGGATCGGTCACGCGCGCAAGCGCAAGGAAGACCCGCGTTTTATCCAGGGCAAGGGCAATTACGTCGATGATATCAAGCTGCCCGGCATGCTGTACGGCGACCTCGTGCGCAGCCCGGTGGCGCACGCACGCGTCAAATCCATCAACACGAAAAAAGCGCTGGCCCTGCCCGGCGTCGTGGCGGTGTTGACCGCCAATGACCTCAAGCCGGTGAAGCTGCATTGGATGCCGACCTTGGCCGGCGACGTGCAGGCGGTGCTGGCGGACGAAAAAGTGCTGTTCCAGAACCAGGAGGTGGCGATGGTGATCGCCAGCGACCGTTACGTCGCCGCGGATGCGGTTGAATTGGTCGAAGTGGAATACGAGGAGTTGCCCGCGCTGGTCGATCCGCATAAGGCTATGGAGCCCGGCGCGCCGATCCTGCGCGAAGACCTGAAAGGCAAGACGCAAGGGGCGCACGGCAATCGTCTCCACGATAATCACATCTTCACCTGGGAAGTCGGCGATAAGAGCGCGACCGACCAGGTATTTAAAACCGCCGCGGTTACCGTAACAGAAAAAGTTACCTATCAACGCGTGCACCCCTGCCCCATGGAGCCCTGCGGTTGCGTGGCCTCGTTCGATAAGGTGAAAGGCGAGCTCACGGTGTATTTGACCTCGCAGGCGCCGCACGTGGTGCGCACGGTATTCTCGATGTTGTCCGGCATCCCGGAAAGCAAGGTGCATATTATTTCCCCCGATATCGGCGGCGGCTTCGGCAACAAGGTCGGGGTGTATCCCGGCTACGTGGTGGCGACCGTGGCCTCGATCGTGTTAGGCCGGCCGATAAAGTGGATCGAGGACCGCATTGAGAATCTGTCCACTACCGCGTTCGCGCGCGATTATCACATGACCGGCGAATTGGCGGCTGATAAAGACGGGCGTATTCAGGCCTTGCGCGTGCATGCGCTGGCGGATCACGGCGCGTTCGACGCCTGCGCCGACCCGGTCAAATGGCCCGCCGGCTTTTTCAATATCTGCACCGGTTCGTACGACATTAAGACCGCCTACGCCCGCGTCGACGGGGTGTACACCAACAAGGCCCCCGGCGGCGTCGCCTACCGCTGCTCGTTCCGCGTAACCGAGGCGTCTTATTTGATCGAGCGCATGATCGACGTGCTGGCGCAAAAAATGAATATCGACAAGGCCGAGATCCGCTTGCGCAACTTCATCCAGCCGCAGCAATTCCCCTACAAGTCCGCGCTCGGCTGGGAGTACGACAGCGGCAATTATCCGGTCGCGCTCAAAAAGGCGATGGCGGCGGTGAACTATGCCGCGCTACGCAAGGAGCAGGCGGAAAAACGCACGCGCGGTGAGCTCATGGGCATCGGCATCGCCACGTTTACTGAGATCGTCGGCGCCGGGCCGAACAAGGCCTGCGCGATCTTAGGCATCGGCATGTTCGACAGTTGCGAGATCCGCGTGCACCCGACCGGCAGCGCGATCGCACGCCTGGGCACGCTCAACCAGGGGCAGGGGCACGAAACCACGTTCGCGCAAATCCTGGCGAGCGAGACCGGCATTTCCTCAGACGAAATTACCATCGAAGAGGGTAACACCGATACCGCACCTTACGGGCTTGGCACCTACGGCTCGCGTTCCACCCCGGTGGCCGGCGCGGCCGCGGCCAACGCCGGCCGCAAGATCCGGGCGAAGGCGCGCAAAATCGCCGCGCATCTGCTCGAGGTGAGCGAGGATGACCTGGAATGGGACTTGGACCGGTTCAAGGTAAAAGGCGTACCGGATCAATTTAAAACCATCAAGGACATTGCCTGGGCGGCCTACAACAACGTACCCAAGGGCATGGAGCCGGGGCTGGAAGCGGTGGAGTACTACGACCCGCCGAATATGACTTATCCCTTCGGTGCCTATATCTGCGTGGTCGACATCGACCGCTTTACCGGCGAAACCAAGGTCAGGCGTTTCTATGCCCTGGACGACTGCGGCACCCGCATCAATCCCATGATCATCGAGGGCCAGGTGCACGGCGGCCTGACCGAGGCATTCGGGATCGCCATGGGACAGGAACTGGTGTTCGACGAAAGCGGCAATATCCAGGGCGCGAGCTTCATGGATTATTTCCTGCCGACCGCGGTGGAGACGCCGCGCTGGGAGACGGATTACACCGTCACCCCGTCGCCGCATCACCCGATCGGCGCCAAGGGCGTGGGCGAGTCGCCCAACGTCGGCGGCGTGTCGGCTTTTTCCAACGCGGTCATCGACGCCTTCGCCCATAAAGGCGTGACCCACCTGCCGATGCCGCATACGGCCTGGCGGCTGTGGCAGACCAGCCACGAACTGGGGCTGGACAAGTAATTATTGCGTTTACGGCGGGGCACCGCCGTATTTTTTCTGTCGAAAAGTGACTGACGGGTTTAGCTAAATGCAAGTGAAGCTGGAGAAACGGTTTAACGTTCCCGCCGATGCCCAGGCGGTGTGGGCGTTTATGCAGGATATTAAAGGCGTGGCCGAGTGCATGCCGGGCGCCGAGATTACCCATAAAATAGACAGCACCCATTTTAGCGGCATAATCAAGGTTAAGATCGGGCCGGTCAGCACCGCGTTCAACGGCAAGGTCGAGATCAAGGGCAGCGACGCCGCGCGCCGCGAGTTGAAACTGCTCGGCACCGGCACCGACGTCAAAGGCGCGTCCACCGCCTCGATGAATTTGACCGCGACGGTGCGCGATTCGGGAAACGGCACGTCCGAGGTTGCCGGCGTCTCCGAGGTCAATGTCTCGGGCAAAATCGCGAGCTTCGGCGGGCGCATGATGACCGATGTCTCCGAGCGCCTGATAAACCAGTTCGCGGAGAATTTCCGCGTCCGGGTAACAGCGGCCAATGACGGCACGCAGCCCGGTGCAGGCGCGCCGGCGCGGGAAATCAACGCCTTCGCGCTCGTGTTCGACGTGCTGTGGGATTACCTCAAACGCCTGTTCACCAGGAAATCGACGGGGCCCGGCAAATAGGGTCTCTCATGAAAAACGCTTACGCGGAAATGCAGAATCGCTTTGAGGCGGTGGGGTATATCGCCGAGCCGGGCTTTTCCGCGAGTATTTTGCTGATGACGCAGCTGCGCCGCCCGCTGCTGCTGGAGGGCGAAGCCGGGGTCGGCAAGACCGAGGTGGCGAATGCCCTGGCGAAGGTGCTCGGTTGCGCGCTGATCCGCCTGCAGTGTTATGAAGGCTTGGATGTCAATGCCGCCGTCTATGAGTGGAATTATCAGCGCCAGCTTTTAGCGATTAAGATCCAAGAGGGAGTGGATCTCCCGCTCCAGGAAAAGGAAAGGCATATTTTTCAGGACGAATTTTTATTGAAGCGTCCGTTGCTGCAGGCGATCACGCAACCCCAGCCGCCGGTTTTGTTGATTGATGAAATCGACCGGGCCGACGAGGAGTTCGAGGCCTATCTGTTGGAAGTGTTGTCCGATTTTCAGATCAGCATCCCCGAGCTTGGCACGATCAAGGCCGTCAGCCTGCCTTACGTGGTGTTGACCTCCAACGCCACGCGCGAGCTCAGCGACGCCTTGCGCCGCCGCTGCCTTTACTATTACCTCGACTATCCCGGCTTCGACAAAGAATTGCGCATCGTCAACGCGCGCCTGCCGGAGATCGGCCAGATCCTCGCCGGCCAGATCGTCGCCTTCGTGCAGGCCGCGCGGCGCCTGGATCTACGGCGCAAGCCGGGCGTAGCGGAGACATTGGACTGGGCGGCGGCGCTTGCGCGTCTCGGCGTGACCAAACTGGATGACGACGCTGAAGCGGTGATGCGGTCTTTAATGTGCTTGATCAAGACCAAACCGGACCGGGATGCGCTCGCGGACGAAGTGGTGCAGCGCCTGGTGGCGCAGGCGCTATGAATCCCTTAGACCAGAGCCGCAGGAACCGTGGTTCACGCGCAGACCTCGCGTTGATCGCCCAGCGCATCGTGGAGTTTTCGCGTTTCGCGCGCGACAATGGGTTCCAAATCGGCGTGCAAGAAAGCCTGGATGCGCTAACGATCGCGGGTCATGCGAACATTCTGGACCAGCGCCTGCTGCGCTTCGGCCTGCGCAGCCTGTTTTGCGCCGACAAGTCGGATTGGCAGCGCTTCGACGACGTGTTTAACGCCTATTGGTCCAAAACCCCGATAGCAGGCGAATTGTCCGGCGAGGGCCGCGCGCGACCGCCGCACAAACAGGAAAGCGCCAACGAAGCTGCGCGGGAAGCGGCGGAGGCGGGAGCCTCGGAAGCGCAAGCTACCGGCACGGGCGAGCGGCGCGGCGGCGCCAGCCGGGCGGAATCGACGGCGCAAAAAGATTTTCGCCATTTCTCCGAGGGGGAGCAGAGGCGGGAGCTCGAGCGTCTGATCGAACGTTTGGCGCGCGGCATGCGCTACCGGCTCTCCCGCCGCTACCGCTTTCATCAGCGCGGCAAGATCATCGACCTGCGCCGCACGATTCGCAATAATCTGAAGTACGGCGGCATGCCGATCAAGCTGATGCGGCGAAGGCGCCGGCCGCAACCCATCAAGCCGGTGGTATTTTTGGATGTCAGCGGCTCGATGAATCTGTATAGCCGGTTTTTTCTGCGTTTCGTCTGCCTGGTACTGAAAGAATTCAAACGCGCCGATGCCTTCATCTTCCACACCCGGCTGGTGCATATAAGACACGCCTTGCTGGAACGCGACTCCGAGAAGGCCATGGCAAAGCTGGCGTTGATCTCCAGCGGCTGGGCGGGCGGCACGCGCATCGGCGAGAGCCTGGCGACCTTCAATAAACATTACGCGCCGCAGACCTTGAGTTCCCGCACCGTCGTCATTATTTTGAGCGACGGCCTCGATACCGGCGCGCCCGCGGAATTGGGCGCGCAATTAAAGCGCCTGCATGCAAAGACGAAAAAAATTATCTGGTTGAATCCCCTGCTCGGCCGGGCCGGTTACCAGCCACTCGCCCAGGGCATGGCGGCGGCGCTGCCGTGGGTCGATTTATTTGCCTCGGCGCATAATTTGGAAAGCCTGGCGGCGCTGGAAAACACATTGGTAAATTTATGATTTTTGAACCTGAAGTAGTATTGGATAGTAACGCCATCCTGGAAACGGCAGCCAGCCTCAGGCGCGCGGGCAAGCCGTTTGCCCTGGCCACGGTCGTGCGTTGCGACAACCCCACCTCCGCCAAGCCGGGGGCCAAGGCCATCATCGAGCCGGACGGGACTTTGCACGGCTGGATCGGCGGCGGTTGCGCGCAACCGGCGGTGGTGAAGGCGGCGAAAAAGAGTCTGCGCGAAGGACGGCCTTACCTGGTACACATCAGTCCCGATACCGAGGAGGTGGTGGAAGAAGGCGTACTCGATTTCGGCATGCGTTGTCATAGCGGCGGCACACTGGACATTTTTATTGAACCCATGACGTCGCGGCCACGATTGCTGATCATCGGCGCCTCGCCGGTCGCGCAGGCGTTGAGCGAACTGGCTCCGCGCGTGGGGTTTGCGGTGGTGGCGGCTTTTCCGGGAGCGGAACCGCGATTTTTCCCCGATGCCGATCAGGTACTGGATGGATTCGACCTCGCTCCCGGCAAGATCGGGCCGGCTGATTTCGTCGTGGTCGCTACCCAGGGCAGAAAAGACGAAGACGGCTTGGAGGCGGCGCTGGCGACCGCCGCCGGTTCCATCGCTTTAATCGCGAGCAGGCGTAAGGCCGCCAAGCTGAAGCAGTATTTAATGGAACGCGGCCACACGCGCGCGCGCGTGGAGGCGATTTCCTCGCCGGCGGGATTGGATATCGGCGCGGTCACACCGGCGGAGATTGCGCTATCCATCTTGGCGGGCCTGGTTAAACTGCGCCACGAACGCGGGAAAACCGGGATCCAACAAGAGGCTGTCCGACCAACAGCGCCTAGCGTCGATCCGGTGTGCAGTATGCAAATCGATCCCGCGACCGCGGAATACCAGTCCAGTTACGGCGGAAAGGCCTATTATTTTTGTGGCGCGGGCTGTAAACATCGTTTCGACCAAGCACCCGCCCAGTATCAATCTGGAGGCGTACGATGACGCTATCCTTTGCGCATCGCGGCCCGATGCTGCAAAATAGTCCGATCTCGGCTGCAAACGTTTGATCGATTACAATTCGGACCCAGTTTTTAGGCACGGTCAAGACTTTTGAAAAGGTGCAGCGGCTGGGCGCGTTGCAAACAATGTTGCCGGTATAGGCGAAACGATGCCAAAAGAAATTTTTCAGATCATGGCGGAACGGCAGGCGGCGGGGAAATCCTTCGCGGTTGCGACCGTGGTCGAGACGCGCGGGTCGGTCTCGGCTAAAACCGGCGCGAAGGCGGTCATCGACGCCGACGGGACCATGGTCGCCGGCTGGGTGGGCGGCGGTTGCGCCGAATCGAGCACGCGCGAGGCCGCGATAAAATGCATCGAAACCGGACAGACCACGGTGTTGGATATCGATCTCGACGACGAGATGCTGGGCGCCGGCATGCCTTGTGGAGGGAGTATGCGCGTCTATATAGAACCGGTTTTACCTAAACCCACGCTTTGGATCATGGGCCACGGGCGCATCGCCGAATGCCTGTGCCTGTTGGGCGATTTACTGGGATTCAACGTGGTCGTTAATGATTCGACGATAGCGCGCGAACAATACCCGGCGGCGGCGCGGCTGATCACCGATGATGTGCACTACGACCAACTCACCCCGCAACCGCGCGATTTTGTCGTGATCGCCACGCAGCATAAGGGGGATCACGAGTCCATGCGGCGCACCCTGGCGTCGCATGCGCGGTACATCGCCTTGATCGCGAGCCGCAAGCGGTCCAAACTGGTCATGGAATATTTGCGCGAGGAGGGTTTTCCGCAAACCGAACTGGACCGGGTGCGGGCCCCCGCCGGGCTCGATCTTGGCGCAAAAACCCCGGAAGAAATTGCCTTAAGCGTCATGAGCGAGATGGTGTCGATCCGGCGGCAAGGCAGCGGCTTGCCGATGCGGGAAAAACTGCAGGCCGGCGGCAAACCAGTGAAATCGCAAGCCGCCGGATAGCGGATCGAGCAAGGCGGCGAATAGCGCACGGCTGGTCAAATACAGGCCAACATACCGCGGAGGGCAGTCCTATGCGAACTCCGGCGCAAATTCCCTGCTAACAGGGAAAAATACAGGGAAAACTGCCTGCCGGTCACCCCTCCAACCTGTGATTTTTCTAAAATCTCCAGTATTTACTTGAAGTTAGGACAGGACTCGCGCGTACCTCAAAAGTTAAAACAGGGAATTAACAGGGAATTGTGTGTTCGGGAACCACAGGACTCGACTGGGAATAAATGATTCGCGCCGATTTCAATATGATGCTGATAAACGAATACGGGTTCGCGCATTGGCGTACGCTGCGATCCGGACCCACTCCTATGGGCACAGGCACGGTTGGGCGTCCGGGTCATCGACCACCGCTGGCAGACCGAGATAGGCTGGCCGGCAGGCTGGTGTGATAAAGAGCATTTCGCCATGCGCAAGTTTCACCATTGTCCAGTTCGCGTCCAAGCGTGCCGCTTTAAGCTGCAGAATAGTGGCAAACCATGAATATGTCTTCGATAATATCGGGTAACAGATGATTATTTGCATCCAGAAGAGTCGAGGCAACGCTGCCGAGGTAGCTGCCGGTTGTAAATACTTGCAGCCACAACAACCCGGGGCCCGGTGAAACCGGGCCTGTACCATACGGTGTGCCGTCGAAATTAACAGGAGTTGACTTCAGACCTATGGGGTTTGGAGGTGGCTGCGTTGGTGCTTGTGGCTGTCCGGGACCAAATCCAGAAGGCGTCAGGTACACATTCAGGACGCCCGCACTTCCAAAGTCGCCCAACGGTGTTCCTGTCTTGAAAAGCTGCGTGTTATATATGTCTTTGAATTTCAGGAGCAGGTCGACCTGTGAAATGCTGATCTTCTTTCCACGATACTGGAAGGGGAATCGCTCCTTGGTTAGAGCAAGCATCATCGTTTGAACTGTGTCCGTGCTAAGGGGATTCAGGAACTTGTACCACTCAGTTGGAAACTCGTGTCTCAAGCTGAAGAAGCGCACCAGATTATTTTGCTTGGGGAAGGGCACAGCGGTCTGGCTGGCTGGCGACTGCGAGGCCGGACTTGGTAAAACGGCCGCTTGTTTGGCTACCGCCCTAAGCACATCGCCGCCGTCCCGCGCCGTGTATTTCAGATTGATCACGACATCGGAAATCGTTTCGAAGTCGAATACATTACAATCCCGCGGCAGCTCGATTAGCCAGTGCGAGATAACTCCGGCGCCTTCGAAAGGCAGGTACCGCTCGTCACGGAAGTTTAATTCGAACATTCCGCTGTCATTCTGGGCAGAACTCGTTGCGATGGACTGCGTAGCCGCGAAATTCGTGATGAAATGAGAATCTTGCGTGTAGTCCTGTGGACTGTTTGCCACGTTATCCACACGGATTTGGCTGCTCACCAGCGTTAGCTTGCAATTGACACTCGTGTAGGGTCCCGTAACGCAGGGAATTGTCAGACTGACGCTCTTGAGTCGACGCATGTAGTGCCCCGGGTAATCCATATCGAAAAAGGCCTCGGGTAGCGACACGAAACACTGTCCCGTCTCTTTTAGTGTGATCAGGGCTAGAGGGTCGAACAGAACGAGCGAAATGTACTTCGCGATTTCGAATTCGCGCTGGTTCTGGTCCAAATAAGCCAGTTCCATGCGTTTGAGATCGGAGTACAAACCTTCGCCGGCCAGCAGACCCTTTCTGAGGCTGTCCCAATAGCCAAACTGAATAAAGCTCGAAGTCGTTAAACCCAATTCGAACCGGAAACAATATTCTGCCCGCTTTGCAAGGCCATACGCCATCTGGTAGCACTGGAAATAGATGGCGGAGACCTGAGAGACCATCCAGCTATACAGCTTTTGGCTGGTGTATTTAGAGTTTAGGAAGTCGAGGATAGCCTGCGCATTATCGATCTGAAGGTGCTGATTTTGTAGCTCATCTTGCGCGATCTGCACCCTTATTGTGGCCGCGTCGATTTGACTTTGGATTTGAGTGAGTTCCTGGGTCGCCGTCTGGAGCTGGAAGGTCCATTCTTGCGAACGACGATCCCAGCCACCCATGGTCGAAGCCATGTTGGCGTGGTACGTATGCAGCGACGCAATCGCGCCCAGGACTCTGCTTGCGGCAGCCAATGCCTGCGAAACATTGATACCACCGTATCTCGCGGTAACGACAGGGCTAGCCATGCCTGAGGCACCCAACGTAAAGTCCGGTATGAGAGCCGCCACAGAACTGGCGATCTCCACGATCTGGCTGGCACCTTGAAAGGTCTGGGCTTCCTTTAGTTCGCTCACGTGCGTGTTTTCGAATCCGCTCAGGCCCGTGTTGATCAACTGCTGGTAATACGCCTGGCGAGACTGTGTCACCGCATACGACGCCAGCAAACCGGCCAGATTTTTGTTGGCTTCGTCAATTTGCGATTGTTTGATTTGCAACACAGCCTGTAGCACGGATTTCTCCTGCGTGGCGCGCAAAAGCGACAGGGCTTCCGCATCATTTTTCTCCAAAGCCGAGAGTAACGCGCCGCCCAAAGATTTCAATTCAGAACACAACTCGAGTGCTTTTTGCAGGGTGAACGTAAACCGATAGTTCGGAGGGGGAACATTAATATCATTGAGAACACTGCTCAGGTCAACCCCCGCTGCCGCTGCCTGAACCAGCAGAGCTGGACTGATGGGTGGCGCGAAAAGTGGAAGCTGTTCCACCTGGCCACGGATATTCATACAGTGGCGAATTTTGAAAAGCCGGTCAGCGACGGTATCCCAGTAACCGAGCAACTGGTCGTTTGGCGGAATGCAGAAATAAAAGCTCTGGGCCGCGACTCCATTCAAAGTTCCTGCGCCGGTGCCGCCCCCTGCCGAAATTGGAGTGCCAGTGCTGAACGGAAACGTGTTCTCAAGCGCGACAAGCGCGTTGGAAAAGTCATCGAGTCCCTGCTTCACCAAATCGTTGTAGCTATAGTCCTGAATTGTGCCTTGCGGGGGAATCGTGACAGGTTTATCGCCGAGAATTTGCTGAGCCAAAACGTAAATCTGCGTCGCTTCATTAATGGACTCGCGGGTGTTCTGGCTAAAGAGGTAGTCCCCCCAAGCAATCAGATTGTCGAGGTATTTCATTACGACCGTCTTCCGAAAGGCAATCGTCCTCATTCGGGTTAACTGGCGCGCCCGTGCCCACGATGAAGGCCACGCCATTGCTGGCGGTTCCACCGACGGTCACTACGACATTGCCCGTGGCAGCCCCGCTCGGCACCGTCACCACAATCTGAGTGTCGCTCCAACTGGTCGCTGGCGCCGGCGTTCCATTGAACGTGACCGTGCTCGTACCTTGCGAGACTCCGAAGTTTGCTCCGGCGATCGTCACCGACGCACCGGCTAGGCCCGCGGTCGGCGACACAGCGGAAATCACCGGTGTGTCGAGTTGCAAGAGCAACTGCTCGATGGAGCTATTGATTTCGTCGCTGGCCGAGCATTCATAGAAGGGCAGAAAATTCCAGAACCGCTGTGGCACGGGATCCATCGAGTTGGTGGTGGGATTGAAAATATAATGGAACCATTTCTGAGCTTCTTCGAACCGCTGGTTCTGGCTCAGCCGGGTGGCGATCAGGAGGGGAATATGAAAGAAGAGCTCCCAGTTATAGATGGCGTAGGCCCCACCAAAGGAAAAGTCAACATTTTCCTCCGGAAATGGACGGTCGACTCGCGAGGTCGGCTGGTAAGTCTCCTCAAAAATCGTTGGCTGTGTCCAAGCAGAACCGGGCGTAACCTGAGTGATTGAATTTCCGTCGGTAAGAACGTGCCCGATGAGGGCGCCCCGATTCGGCGTCAGACTGGCATCGTAGTAGAACTGTCGATCAGGATTCCAGAACAGGAAGCTGCTGGAGGGAACCGCCTGCATCGCCGGGATACTAGGTTTAGATCCAGCTGGTATTGCATATAGTTGACCCTCTGCATAAAGGATGCCGCCAGTGAGGCCCGGTGTGTGAGTGCCAGACGTGGATAACGCAAAACCGGAGATAACTCTCCCATCGTTCGTCCTTTGCTGAGTCAGCAGAGACAGTAATTGTGGCACGCCATATTGGTTGAGAGTTTCCATAAATCCACAGACATGGGGATGCCAGAATGTCGCAAACTTCAAATCGAGAGGTCCGACGTTCTGAGGTTGTTCCTGCTGTACGAGTTTTTGGCCGCTCGCGGCTGGTGTCGTCGCAATCTCGACTGGTAGCGAACTCGATCGCGCAAGGATGGAGGTTCTCGCGCCTCCGACTACGGCCGCTGCGGTTGCTGACAATGATTCGCGACTATACCAAGGGAGGGCACCGTTAGGGTTAGCGAGCGCTACCGAAGTATCAGATTGTATGGGTATGACGAAGTATGTTCGTTGATCGTCCTGATAAAAGAAAACGGGCGCTGGCGCTCCAGCTTCCGCCGCCGCGAGATCAAAGCTTTCAATAGAGAATCCGGGCCAACCATTCCCAGGCATGCCCGACACCAAACGGTAGACGGATGGAGTCACTTGAAGGATCTCGCCGCTCGCGTACAAATTTCCTGAGATTAGGAATTGCAGCCAGAGCGTGCCCGCCGTCGGATCGGTTGCCGGCGTTAAGCCATTGAACATGACCGTGCTCGTACCTTGCGTGGCCCCGAAGTTTGCTCCCGTGATCGTCACCAACGCACCCGCTGGGCCTTCAGACGGCGACACAGCGTAAATCACCGGCGCCGTGTCCACAATGACATCGACGACATCGACGACAATGCTGGCCTCCGGCGCCACTGTCCCTACACCATTGGCATTGGCACTGGCATAGATCGTGTTGGGTCCAAGAGAGTTGAGGATGACATTAAAAGTCCATGTGCCATCTTTAGGATCGTCCTTGCTCGGTATGACATTCACGACGGGATGGTAACTATAACCCGGCACCCCGAGAGTGACCGTTAAAACGGGACCACCACTATCACTACTATTACTAGCACTTCCGCTGAGGTCGAAGGAAACACCCCTCGAGATTGTCGCGTTGTCGCTGGGGCTATCGATGGTCGCGGAGAATTTCCCCCCGATTACCGGGGCGGACACTTTCGGGGTGCTCGCATTTGCCAGCGGCATCGAGTCCACGGTGAAGGCCACGCCATTGCTGGCGGTTCCAGCGACGGTCACTACGACATTGCCCGTGGTAGCCCCGCTCGGGACCGTCACCACAATCTGAGTGTCGCTCCAACTGGTCGGCCTTTGGGCGACCTCCAAAAGTGTGTTATCGAAGTATGTACTGTTGTAGGGAATTCCATACCCCTTAAGGGACGGACCAATAAAATTAGTATAATAATTTGTGGAATTGTTCGTCGCGATCTTTCCCGCGCAGTCCGTAAAAATAAATACTCCCTCAAACGAACTGCCATTCGGCATTTGAAGATTGCCAGTATAGGTATCCGGAGAGTAAAAATTTGGTGTTCCAGGCCACATTGGTGTCCAGACGGCGATGCAAAAATTCCCCATCGTGTCGTGTACTGGCGAAAATTCGAAAACGCTCTGTGTCAATGCTCCCACATATACGTCCGTATATGTATTTGTCGAATCGTTAATAAAATACGGAAGTAAGTATTCTGTGGAAACTTCCTTTGGTGACCATTTTCCCTCGCTGTACCGGCTCCAAGCGATTTGGAGTTGCAGAACCTTGTTAGCCCGCACTCCGCTGCTTCCAGGTGGATTTAGGGCCGGGGGAGCGACCTCAGTGAAGATGGGCCAAAAAATGTAGGGGTGGCCGTTCCAAACCACGGGTAGGAGATGGTTACCTTGGATGTCAGCTGTGACGGTTTCCCAAGGTGTCCAAACCGAAGGGCTGTTATTCCGCCCGTAGTAGCTTGCATTAAGAAGCTGACGATAATAGTAGACATTTGGAGTCGAGGGCCTGCGAGCAAACACGTGAAGAACGTCGTTAGATGAATCCAGCGTACCGTCCGGAAAGCGGGTCGAACGAGGATCGTTTTGCCAATAGATTCCGCGCACGTCCAGGCGCGCAATCTGGTCTAGTTTTTCTAAATAATTCAAGAACGCCTGTTCCACGGTGTCGGGCGTAACGGGGTTCTGTTGAAGTTCGGTTTCCAGTTCTTTGAAGAAAGGCGTCTTGTCGTCACGTAATGTGGGCTCGATCCAGTTCTCTGGATAAAGAAAGACCTCGCGGTTCGCTTGCCAGACGCGGTAATTCTTCATCCATTTCCAAATCCTGACGTCTACCGCGGATGGCGATATATCCGGCTCCAGATTAATCAACACTCGCTGAACGAAAAGCTGAATCGCAGCGCTGGCCTGCACGATACGAGAGGTCTGCATGCAGGAGCCCATCTCCACGTCGATCAGGAAATACTCGTATAACTCCTCGGGAGTAGTGATGCTGGTATTCAGCTCCCACCTATCTGAATTGGCCAGGATGTAGCCCACCAGGGCATCGCGGGAACTCTCGCGTAATTTATCGTTCAGCGACTTGCCCACCTTGAGCCAGGTGGCATCGTCGTACGTGGCTTTGATCGCAGCTTGAATATCCCGGGCAACGTTCGGTTCGGTGACCGGGTTAGAACCAAGGGAAGCCCATTCGAACATGTGTTTTGAAGAAACGGCGAACCGCGTGGCCAGAGCGAAGCAAGACCGGAGTCGAATAAGCCATCTCTCGTCCACGAAATCGCCGGCGGTCAGACCAAATCCGATCGTTCCGGCTGTCAGCGGATCGTTTTGTGAGCCGAGCAGAACAGCCAATTCCGATGCATCCCAGCCAGTCGCCGCGGAAATGGGCATTATCAATGCAGCGCCGGACGGGGCAGGACTGCTTCCCGCGGCCGCGAAAATCCCAAGAAGACCTGAATCGCCGCCTGGCAGGCTGTCGCGTAAACCGACGAGAGCGAGAAGGCGTTCCCATTGATTGAATAGCGCGGGCGGGTACGTCGATGTATTGACGGGAAGCGCATTGAGATCAAACGGAGCGGTCTTCGCCGGGTCGTTAGGATCCACGCCCGCAAACGCTGCTTTATTGTTTGACAAGTAAAGGACATCGTCGAGGGTCATCCGCAACGTGTTCACCAAAAGCGCGATCCGCCAAAGCAACTTATATGTGGCAAGAGGCCCATCGAACGAGAACGTAGAGCTCGCGTACAGCTGACGCTGCGGGATAACACTCTTCGGTGTCGAGAGACTGCTCCAACTGAGCTTCAGGGCTGTTACCGTGCTGCCCGGCGCGTTCGGATAATCGAGCTCGATCTGTATTAACTCTCCCGCACGCAGGTCGGTGGTCGCGGTATATTCGACCGGCAACCCGGTTACGTAATACTGAACCCCACTACCCTGAACTCCAGCACTGCTGGCGAGTGTGAGGCTCGTCGAGCTTCCCACCGACTGAATCGTGTAGGGCACGCCTTTGATGTAGATTGTCGCCCCCGCCCATCCGGTATCGAAATTCTGGCCTGACACCCACGAGACAACCGCCTCGTTCGTGGTAACCGTTCCGGCTGGAACGGGGGCTGAACCGGAAGATCCAGTGCCCGATCCACCAGCCTGTGATGGTGTCAGTGGGAGGCTGCTGCCACCAATCCATAGCGATAGCGACACCGGCGGATTGGCGAAAGAGGAAGTGGCCTGCTGGGACGTGACGATCCGCACGTAGAATGTGTAGGTCTCACTGAACTGTCCAACCACTTGTCCCGTCCATTTGGCGCTAAGCAAGTTTGAATCCAACCCGGGCAAAGGGACGGAAGTCGGCCCCCAGTTGAAATCAATGGTGGGTTCAACAGTGATTGGCTGAGCCGAACCGCCAAAACCGGGGCTCGAGAAATAGGAAGCCGATAATCCATTGCCAAGCAACGCAAAAAAATCGGCGATCGCCGCAAGGTTGGGATCGATGGTTGAGGCTAAAAGCGCGGCAGCCGAAGAGCTCTGTCCGCCTACAAGCAGCAGTCTGACCAAAGCAACATCCAGTTTAAGGGCGCTGCTCAACGCTTGCACGACTAAACTGATGAAGTTCAACAAGGCGTTCAACACGAAGCCGTATTTATCGGCTAGACTTGCAGTGGGATCGTTGATCAACTTGGCGATCACACTCTTGGTGTCCAAGAAGAATAGCTTGTTCACGAGAAACTGCCGCGGCTGCATGTACAGACTCTCTATCGCGGCTTGATAAGAAGAGTCTGTGGATAAACCCAGCAGCCTCGCTTCATCGGCGTCGGACATAGTTCCCGTCAACGTCAACCGCGCATTGGTTTGGTCATAGGCGATCGAACCGCCGGAAAGGCTCGGTAAGGTTATCGGCGGAAGCGTGCTGAACGGCGCGTACGTATAGGTGACCGACCAAGCTGGTGCGCTCAGCAGGAATAGATACTGGATGGCGGCCTGGTAGTTCCGGTCGCTGGATAAAGCCAAGAGCTGGGTTTCCTGGTCCGCTGACATAGGACCGGTGAAGGTGATGAAGGAGTTCGTCGGATCAATCGCAATTAAGCCGCCGAACGCGGCGGGAAATGCGATTGAGGGCAGAAGACCCGGGCTGGGGGGCGACGACTTGTAGGGAGTGGTCCAAGCTGGCGCGCTTTGTTGAAATAGATTCTGAATCGCTGTTCGGTAGGCAGAATCATCTGACAGAGCCAATAGCTGCGCTTCTTGCCCCTGAGACATCGGCCCCGTAAATGTGAGCTGTGTATGGATCGGATCGAACTTAATCAGCGTGTTGAGCAGGGGAGGAAATGTGATGGACGGCAATTTCGCCAACGAAGCCGAATACGAGGCGGTGCCGCCGATCAGTTCCATCGTCGCCAAAACGTCCGAATGCTCCAGCACGGTTTCCAGGTATCGTTTAAGAAGAACGCCGGTCGGGTCGCTCGCCGGGCTCTTTTCAGAAGCCTGCGTGCTCAAGCTGGACTGCAAAGACATGACAAACTGATCCAGATCCGATCGCTGCGGACCCAAGCCGGCTGAAGGGTCCGAGCAATTGCGATAGATATAATTTAACTGTGCAACGGAGAAGTTCGACTGCAGAACCTCCTGCACTTTGTTCACGAACTGGACCGTGTTGTCGGGTGTGGCCGGAGCCGTGGACGTACCGTTGAACGTAATCGTACTTGTGCCCAGCGCGGCCCCGAAGTTTGCTCCTGTGATTGTCACAGGTGTCCCCGCGACGCCCGCGAGCGGAAACAGCGAAGAGATCACCGGAATCTTCCCCACCGTGAAGGGAATACCATTGCTGCCGGTTCCACCGACGGTCACCACGACATTGCCCGTGGTAGCCCCGCTCGGCACTGTCACCATAATCTGAGTGTCGCTCCAACTGGTCGCTGGCGCCGGCGTTCCATTGAACATGACCGTGCTCGTACCTTGCGTGGCCCCGAAGTTTGCTCCCGTGATCGTCACCGACGCACCCGCCAGGCCCGCGGGCGGCGACACAGCGGAAATCACCGGCGTCGTGCCCACCGTGAAGGCCACGCCATTGCTGGCGGTTCCAGCGACGGTCACCACGACATTGCTCGTGGTAACCCCGCCCGGCACCGTCACCGTAATCTGAGTGTCGCTCCAACTGGCCGCCGACGCCGGCGTTCCATTGAACATGACCGTGCTCGTACTTTGCGTGGCCCCGAAGTTTGCTCCCGTGATCGTCACCGACGCACCCGCCAGGCCCGCGGGCGGCGACACAGCGGAAATCACCGGCGTCGTGCCCACAGTGAAGGCCACGCCATTGCTGGCGGTTCCACCGACGGTCACCACGACATTGCCCGTGGTGGCCCCGCTCGGCACCGTCACCACGATCTGGGTGTCGCTCCAACTGGGGAAAGGATTGATTCCAGTCAGTTGTATCAGCGAGATCAGATCCTGAACCGAGACGCCCAAAACTCGAGCCATTCTCGCGTATCGATATAATGCCGAAAGATTGGCGAGATTTGGTTCCAGCGCAGAGGCGGGTAGTGCTCCCCACAAGAACGTGACGATCGCGGTGAGATCGGGGGCCGAAATACGTAGCGCCGCAAGGATTGTATCGGCGTGCGAAATAACTGTCTGGTTCTGGTTCGGCTGGGTTGCGAGGACTGTGTCTGTTCCCGGTGCCCAGCGCATGTCATAGAGATTATCGATGGCGAGTTGATAGTTTGGATCCGCGGAAAGTGCCTTTAGTTGCGTCCTGAGATCATCGGACATCTGCCCGATGAAGAACATTTGATTCCCCTGATAGTAGATGGCATCGGGCAATTGCGTAGGCAGTGTAAAGCCGGTAGGGAGACTCGGAAGCTGGGCGGGGTTTTGCAAGAATAGCTGCACGACCGCCTGTCGGTAATTTGGATCCGTCGACAGACTTAAGAGAAACCTTTCCTGGTTGGCCGTCATCGGCATCGGGTTGCCGTTGACATCGGAGAACTGCAATTGCCCCCCAATATAGGAGATTTGGGCTCCATATGCGTTTAAAAACGAGAGGTTCAACGTCGAATTGCTCGGCAGAGCGGCTGTATATCGCAGCGTGAAGCAAGGGTCCAAGGGGTTGAGGGTGCCCTTATTCTGAAATAACGACAAATAAAGCGAGTCCGCGCCTTCAGTGTCGATATTTGCCCAGAAACCCAACACCTCGAGGCTTGTCAAATTCAGTTTGTCCTGGAGCTGTTTTACTTGTGAGAGCTTCAGCAAGAACGGCGCATCAATGTCCGTAGCTCCAATGGCCGCTATAGTTTTGTCGAGATCCGAGATGTTCCAGCCAAGTTTTTTGTAGAGCCGTATGAAACGGTAAATTTTTTTCAATGCCGTGTAGTCGACATTACCACTCGCATCGGCGGGAGCCAGATTAGCGATGATCGTGCTTTGGATGTTACAGGGGTCCTGAGGATCCACCTGCAGAGTGATGGATTGCGCCGAATTCAGGAAATGGGTCTCTATCAAGTAAATGAGGTCCTGAAAGCTTATGTCTATTCTCTGAAGGAAGTTGGGCACGGAAGCAATGTCCGTATACCACCAGGCGGTGGCCGTCCCGCCGCTCGAGCTGGCGTCAGCATTGGTCTGGCCATAGCTGAAGGTCGTAGGCGATGGCACCGCGGTAATCAGAAACGTCCCGTTGAAGCTACTATCCGTTACCCCGGAGATCGCGACCACCTGGCCTACCACAAAGGCATGGGCGCTCGAAGTTGTGATGGTCACCGCATTGCTCTTTCGGATTGCGCCAATGGGGGAGGCGATAACCGAATACCAGGCACTAGAAGCCGTCCCGTCACCCGAGGTGGCGTCCACCGCGGTTTGTGCGTAGGAGAACGTTGTAGTCGATGGGACTGCGGTGATGACGAACGTCCCGTCAAAGCTACTGTCCGCTACCCCGGAAACCGTGACGTCCTGGCCGGCCACAAAAGCATGAGTTCCCGATGTCGCGATGGTGACGATATTACTCTTTCTAGTTGCCCCAAGCGGCGAAGCCATGATTGTGGCCGTGTTGCCGAAATTCGGCTTGTAACCGTAATACTCGGAAAGGTCGACGGGGTCTGTCTGTGGCGATGTTCCCTGGAAAGACTGGCCAGTAAGGATCAGGAATTCGTTCGCACTGATCTTCAAGTACTCCAGCGCGATCGTCTGATCGCTTGGCGCAGGCGTAGGATTACTGTTGGCCGGCACTGCCGGGTCGACGCCGATCTGAAAGGTCTTCATCACTTCGTACAGACTGCTGCCCGCGAACTCCAGATAAGTTCGCGCAATACTCAGGAAGCGATCGAAAGGAAGCGTGAACGGATAGAAGGCATTCGCGAGAGGGATATAAGCCGCGTCATTTGTGAATTCGGGATTCACACTAAGTTGGTCCGACGTTGCGTCGGCGGGCGTATTGTGCGCGGAAGGCAAAGGCGGATCTCCGAAATGGGTCGCCACGACGCTCTCGAGTATTTCGTTGACAAGGTCCAGGTATGGCAGCGTCGTATTTGTGTTTTCACAATTCAGTTTGATATTGACCAGATCCGGCCGGCGCTGAATCATGTCAAGGAGTGTTACGCTGTTGGGGTTGCTAGGATCGATATGCGCTTTCGAAAGAAAATGCAGCAAATCGACGAAGTACGCTGCCGCGCTTAGAACCGAACGGCAGTCTTTGCATGCGCAGGAGCTCGTTGGGCCGAACAGTTCCTCCCAGTTTGGAATTTGCTGAACAGCGGCGGAGACTTCCTTCGTGACATCGCCGAAAACCCACGGATGACTGTTACTTAGGCCTTCTCGAATGGTCGTATAAAAATTGAGCGTCGAGGCCGTGGTGCGTTGCGCGGTAGCGTAGATTGCCTGCGCCTTTGCACTGTTTCCCAGCGACTGAGTGTGCTGCTGCAGGAACGCGTTCCTAGGAATCGAGGAAATCTTGTATGCAGAATCGAGCCCTTTCCCCATGAGTGTGGTGACTACCTGGGGGTCGGAATTCAGCCGAGTCAGCCGCTGATAGCCGTTTATCCTCGCAGTCACCTTATCCTTATCCGTCGGTGGTATTGCGTTCAGCGCATTCGGGTTCTTGCTGAGGTATTGCTGGAGGTTTGTGGTGATGAAACTAAAGTCCGGCGAACTCTTCAGAAACTGAGCTACTTGGCCGTCGATGTCGTCGCGCGGGGTCTGGGTTAGACTCTGCGCGATGTAGTCCGTGGGGAAGGCGGCCTTGAGAATCCCCAGGATGCCATTCACGTAATTCGAGGTCTTCTCACCTGGGGTGGCGCCGGGGATTGAATCCGGGACAGGGATATTCTGGCTGGTGATGAGTTGTGTCCAGTCGTCGGCGCTGACCTTGGTCAGGTCGCGCGGACTATTCGGTTGGAACTGGGGCTGGGTGCGAAGAGCCTTCACGAGAGGCGGATTGTTCTTGGTGACCACGCCGAGTTGGAACGTGAACTGTATCTCGTGCACGAGGTCCGTGAAATTCGTGTCCTTCGCCAACTGCGACCAGAAATCTTGAATAGTCCCCTTAAAGTTGGCATAGCTATTGATAAAGTCGTTTTGAAGCTGAGGGTCCGTCAACTTGGGATTGGGCGAAGTGCCAAGGAGCGCGCCGAGGTCGGCCCTCTGCACTTCGGGAGTAAACAATGGGCTGTCCTTCAGGTTGGTATTCAGCCCGAGCAGGTCGCTCACCGTCGTCTGGGAAGAAATCTGCGCAATGGCCGCCTGGACGGCGGCTTTGGTTTTGGGATCGGTTGGGAGCTTCACCGTCTTGCTCACGAAATCGCGGAGACTGAAGTCCTTGTTTGCGGCGATATCCACCGCGGGCATCGCCTGCAGCAAGTTGACCAATGCGCTTTGTTTGGCGCCCGTCGCGGCGGTAATCAGATTGGCCTTCAGGGCGGCGTTTAGCGTGTTATCGATGAACGTCTTGGCGGGCGAGCCGGCCTTAAGGTTATCGAGAATGGTACCGTCCAGATTTGCCCCGCCCAAACTTGCGAGTGGTGCGGTCGGCACGGCTGTTATCCCTTGTTGCTTCTTGCGAGCAACTTGTCCCCGGACCGTGAAGGTCTTCTGTTCATCAGCGGCCTCTGCATCAACCTCAATCGTAACTTCAATGTCCGCGGCGTCTACATCCCACAAGACCGAATCTTCAGTACTCTTGATGAGCTCGCTTTCGCGAAACACCTTGAAGAACAGATCCGGTCGGCGGTGCGGGAAGATTTCCCTGAAATAGGACTCATCGAAGCTTATCTGAAACGAACCGTTTTTATCGGTCACTGCGCTGCCGACTGAGTCATCGAAGATGAGCTCCTCGTCCCACGCCTCGACGCGCAAATCGGGAATCCCGGCGCGCGTGTTTCGATCGATCACTTGGCCTTTTACATTGAACTTTTTCTTTTTCTTCCGAGCCATGACGGGCCCTCCTAATATTGGTGATAACTATGCTAACGCTCTCGTGTAAGTTCTCGATAATCCTGCCGGCCTCAGTGCGGCCTTTCTCGCATTTTTCCAAAAATGTCGTAACCCAGTTCTTTGCCGCACCGCATCAGCACACGGCCGCTATACCCTTTTCCCGTTGCCGCGGTCTTTGTCAGTGTTCACGCAACATGCTTCCCTTTACCTTCTTTGAGTACCTACTTGCTTTCTTCTAGGTGAAACGAAAATCACTCCGATCCTGTTTTCTCTCGATCCCAATTGAATCCATTTCATCAATCGAGTCTGACCCCATTGATTTTTCGTCACGGACCGTTCCGAAGACTTTGTAGTCGTTTCGGCCCGAAGCGGCAGAATGCGATGTAGTGGTTTTTTTCATGGTTAATCCTCGCGCACGACTGCATATAGACAGGAAGAAGCCTCGGTTCTTTGTTTTCTCTTTTGCTTCCAGTAAATGGAATCAGGGCTCCTGGTTCTAATGCCAGACTGCATCAGGAATATTCATCGATAATCGGGCAGAAAATTCCTTTGATGTGGAAAATACGGCGGCACCCAAACCGGCGGATTATGGAAAACCATCACTTTTGCTCTCGACGCATCAGGGTTTGTGTTTCTCTGAAGCTCCTTGAGTTGCATCCTTGCGCTTATGACGTCCTTGTAGTTGATTTTAAGGGAGCGAGGATCTGCGAGTTGATCCGGTTTGTCGCGAGCCAAAAGATGCTCGCCGCCCAGCCAAGCCCAGAACCGTCCCCCAGGAGCAGATCCAGGGCTCTCATTCTTATCTACGGAGCTCTTGGCATTCGGTTTATCAGGCTCTGGATTTCGGCGGAAACTTTCTCGCTTTTTCTCGTCGTAATTAGCAGCAGCAATCACTCCAGCCGCAACAGTTATCGGATCCTGGGTTGGTCCGGGGGGTTCGGCTGCCCATGGCAGTTCTCGTCGCCATTCTTGAATTCGACCCACGAGGTAATGATCAACATCCCTCAGCGCCAGATTCTGCGATGTCTGAGAATTTCTACTTCGATACGGAACAACGATGTCGAAAAGAGCACTTCTAAGCAATTCGTATTCTGAGATTTTGATTCCCTTTCCCCTTGCCTTTTCGGCAGCGGCGTCAATTGCTGCGTTCATAATGTCAACAACCGCTCGGTCATGCTCCTCTGTAATGATATCGACATCATGTGACTTCTCTCTTGCCGTTGTAGGCGTTTTTTCTTTGGAAAGTCTTCGAAGATTCTCTTCAACAGTCTTCTCAAATGCAGCAGACTCAACAAAAAAGCGTAGAGGTGGCTTAACAGATTTGTCCTCTGGCGACTTTTGCGGTGCTACTGTGCCCTGCAAACCGCTGTGATCTACAAGTCGCACTGGATTTGACGATACGTAGGTAAAAAGATTATTGCCATCAAGTAAACCAGCGGGATCACAACTTACCCATATCCCCAACCATGGTCCGTAGTACCGCGCGCCGTGGTAGTACAACCCACTTTCCTCATCCCGCTCCTTGCCCGTATAGCGATATCGCTTCGCACTGACTTCGCTGGCGCTGTTAACTGCCTGGTAGGACGTACTGCCGTACGGATAATATTCTTCGTAAGAAATCACTGATGCGGCGTCATCCAGCTCAAGACAAGCCGAACCGAGATGGTTGTCGAACTGATAACGCGATATAGGAGTCGGTGACGCTACGGGTTTCCCCTGGTCGATAGTCTTGGTCTCCACCAAGGCGACGCCACGCTTGTCGTCCATGACGTGCAGCGTCTGGCGCTCAAGTGTTTCTGTACCGCTGCTGTCGTACTCGCGGTAAATCTCAAAGCCGCCGAGGTAGACGCGCTCCTTTGCCTTGTTTGGGACTTGCCCGGCTGCCGCCTGTCCTTCGGTGACCTTGCGCGCGCGCTGTCCGCTTGAATCGTACACATAGTAGGTTGTCTCCGGCGTTCCGTCCGCCACCACTTGCTGCGATGTGGCCTGCAATTGACCTTTGAAGTCCCATTCCATGGTCGGCAGGTGGGGCATCGCCGTCATGTCACCGTGCGCATCGTAGGCGTAAGGCTGTAACGGGCCGCTGCCTATTTGTGTGTTCGACAGCCGATTGCCGGTCTTGCCCGGCTCAAGAAGGCTGGCCTCGTTGTACTTGTAGGTGCGGGTCCAGGCGCCGTTGGTGGCGACATGAGCCATGGCTTTGATGTTTCCGACCTCGTCGTAGTCATATTGGTCCGTATAGTTGCGCAAGGCGCGGAGGTCGTTGGGACTGGCGAGCCCCATGAAGGGATAGTCACGGAGATTTTTACCCGGAGGATCCGGAGCGAAAGCTGTCTGGCCGATATGTTCGCGCCCCTTTGCCGAACGAAGACGATAAATGGCGTCGTAGGTGAAGTCTGAGAGGGGATCAATCTGCTCGTTATTGTAGGTTAGCGTGGGGAGAGCAGCATCCCGGATGCGTGTTATGTTACCCACGGGATCGTACGTGTAATTGAGATCCTGGACAACGCTCGTATCCTTGAACAGCGTCGCGGCAATCCCGTTGAGGCCCGTTGGCCGGGTCGTATGAAGACCGATCAAGCGGAAGGTCTCGGTATCGTAGGCATAATCGGTACGAGCACTGTTACCATACTCAATCAGCGTGCGTTGGCCCTTGGCGTTGTAGTCAATGTTGGTGACATAAGGCGCGGCCGCCGTGGCGCCTCGCAGATTGATATCTACCCGTTCGAGGAAATTCGCCTCATTGTAGGTGGGGCGGACCACACTCCCATCGTGCGTGGTGGCGGATACAGGGCGATTGAGCGCATCGTAAGTGGCGCTGCTTGAGAAGGTTTCCCAGGATGGCTGAACAGTGTCTACGGCCCAATCGTAAAGCTTCTTATAATCATCCGCCACTGTCCTGGAACTGCGCAGCAGGTTGCCCTTGAAGTCGTAGGCCTCGTCCTGGTTGGTAACGGTATTGCGGCCCAGGCTCGTTACGACGCCGGCATTGTCAAAGTGCTGGAACACCCTGGTGCGCAAGTTAAGTGCCTGGTCGCTCGCCTGTCCCTCGCCATAGACAGTTTTTTCAAATAAGACTTCCGAGGTCGTCCGCGGGTCGGAGTTCGCCGGATCGGTGCCCAACACGTACAAGCCATTAGGCCTGCGCAAAACATCGTACTCCGTTCTGAAATTATGGCCCCGGCTATCCCACGCTCGGATGGGTTTGCCCAAGACATCGTTCAGCGTCCAGCGCTCTCCCGCTTCCATGCTCGCCTGATGAATGCGATTGTTCAGCATGTCGTAGTCGTAGCGCATGACGATGCGACCCAGCACATCTCCGTTCTGAACCACCGCATCACGAACCGAACGCTGATTGTTTTCAATATCGAGTTCCACCCTGGATGGGAATTTATCGGTGGCATTGTCCGCGATGGTCAGGAAAGCACGCCCGAGGGTGTCGAAATGGGCAACCGTGGGCGTGTTGGCATGCGCGCCCGCCTTGACGGCGGCATCGTGATCCGGGTCGCTCGGCGGCTTGCCGATTCTCTGGGCGTACCAGGTCGGCGAATAGTCCGCGGCGGGTAGCTGCTGGAAAAAGCCGCCTACATCCGGATCGGTCGTGGGATCCGTTTGAAGAACGGTATCGTTGACATCCCATGTAGCCTGGCGCCAGGGGTCAAACACAACCTTCTCATAGGTCTGGTTGGGGTGGATCGTAGCCACAACGCGCTCGACCGGGTCGTAGCAAAGGATGGGGCTGACCCCGACTTGCACCCCAAATTCGAACTGGTGACCTTTAACGGGGAGCTGGCTGAAGAAGGGCTCGTACTGGCGAACCGGTTTTCCCTTGTTGTTGTAGATGGTCCAGCCGCTCCCCACCCACCGCGGATCGACGGTTGGCCCTCCATCCACGATGGGTCCTGGTTCCGCCTGGATTTTTTTCTGGATTTCACGCCCAAACCCGTCCGAGTAGGAAAAACTGATTTGTATCTTGAGGCCGGTCGCGGGAGTAGCACTGACATGCGTCTCCCGCGCCAGGGTGGAAGAAAAAGCAGGCACCCATTGGGTCGCATCGGTCGGATTCGCGGCGCGGCTGCTATAGAACCGGTTTACATCGTAGACGATGCGGGTGGTGGCATCGCCCAATAGGCCCGGGGCCACCGTATGCGGATCAACGGCTCCGTAGAAGGTGTCGATGTCCGTTTGCATTGGATCCGCGTTAACGTTGCCTAGGTTGTCACCCAGCTCGCCGCTCTTCCCCAGGATTGCTGTCGCCACCGGCATCCCAAGAACATCGAACAGGACCTTAGTCTGGTTGCCGTTCGGGTCGGTGACGAGCGCGGGTTGAAGTACCCGGTAGTCGTTGTTCGCGGTGACTGTGTTCGTGACCGCATCGATGGTTTTCACCACCAGCAGATCGTGAGGATCGTCATAATCGACGGACGTGGCATTGCTGAACGGATCCTCGAATCGGCGCGGGAGAAAGAAATGCAACTGTGCGTTCACCAATTCCTGGGTGGGGTTGTCCGATGCGTTAGGCGAGTAAAAGATCCGTCCCGACGGGACCCACCAGTGGCCGTCCAGATCGACGTAGCCGCCTCCGTCCGGTCCCGTGCCGCCAAGCACACTTGCCGGAGCGGTCAGCAACGCGGTAGAAGCGCGCTGGTAGACCTGGGATAACAGGCCCGGTGTGAAGGCCAGTTTGTAACTCTCACCTGGCAGCGCCAAAGACTCCAGCGTGCCCAGCGGCAGCAGGGTCTTGGGATCGCCGGCGGAAGCGCCCATGTCGTCAGGCCGATAATAGGCGCGCATGCGCTTGATCAAGCGTCGGTAGGGTTCCCCCGAATTCAGTCCGGTGGGATTGATGTCTTCATAAGGCAGCTCATGCTGGCCATCGCCGGCCGCCTGGACCTGGGACAACAAGTCATCGAACCGGAAGAGGTTGGTGATATCCGGTTGCGGACCGGAGGCTAGGGGCTTCGGACTGACCTGGATCAGTTCAAAGCCGCTGGCCTCTGCCGGCAACGGAGCACGGTACGCATCGTCCGAGGAGATGGAATTCGTGAAGGTACTTTCGTTGTAGGCGTAGAGTGAAGTGATTTGCTTTGTCTGATCTTCGGAGATCAACGCCGGATCCAGGTAACGCCGGCCATAGCCGATCGAGACGGATTGCAGCACATTGCCGAACACATCGACGGCCAGCGTCAAGGCATGCGTGACACGCGGGTCCGCCGCAGTCTTGGCATTGGGTGGCGCAGCGCTGGGATCAACGAGGGTCCCATTAGCCACTTTGTAGAGCTTGCGCTCGTAGTGGTAATCGATCGATTCGCGCGCGTGCGTGAAAAAGACCGCGTATCGGTTGATTCCCTGCGGCTGGAGCACCGCATAAATCTCCTGCCGCAAGATCGAGCCGCGCAGCGAGCGGCTGGCCTCCCGCAACTCTTCGGGTGAAAACTGATACGGGATCGAAGTGCCGTCCGGCAACCGGACCGTTGTGGGGAAGACGGTATCGGGGAGCAGCATCGCTTCCAGCTCCGCATCCGAGAGCCCGGCGATTGCTTCGCTGGCATCGCCTTCCCGGTAGTATTCATCTTCGAAGTGTCTGGAAACCCGTCCTTCTTCGAAAAGGGCCCCGGTGTGAAACCAGGTCATGGTCAGCACCGGTGGCACATTGGACGCGGCATCAATATTCGTCGGCTGGGGGAAACTGCTGCTGCCGGCAAGGGTCGCCAGCTCTTCCGTATCCCATTGGTCGACACGTCCAAAACCGCGGAACTCGCGCTCCACCCCGTCATAGTAGCCATGGTGGTAGGCATACCGTGTCGCAAAAAGGTTCCGGCTGATGTAGTCGTACGTCTCTGTCCGCTCGACCACATGCACCGGGAAAGGAATGCGTGTGAGCCAGGGAGTGCCGGCCAGCTTGTCTTCAATATAGAACTTCGTGGAAGGGGCGTATTTGACCCGTGTTTCGGCGCCCAGATTGTTAATCGCTTTCACAAGGAGATGGGGTTTTTCCCCGCCCATGAGGTCGATGTAGCGCATGGGCTGGCGAGCATTACCGGGCAGCGGAGATGACCAAACGAGGCAGGCAGTGCCGTTGCCCAGGAGATCCAGCGCCATGGCAGCGGAAACACTTTCCACAGGGGGGTAGGAGTTGAGGACACGCCGACTGCCCCACGCATTGCCGGATTGGTTGAAATAAAGGTGGACCCCTCCGCTTGCAAAATAGATGATATCGGCCGTGCCGGAGCCGTCGATATCGGCAAGGCGAATGCGGCGTCCAGCGAAAAGATCGGATGATTCAAACCAGGGAGCCTGATCCATGGTGACCTTGGTTCCAAAACGGCCATACCCCAGATTCGGCCAGTAACAGACCTCGCCATTGCGGATGCGGACGATGTCGGTCAGTCCGTCTCCGGACATGTCCGCCAGAAAAATCGTTTCCGTGCTGTCGTAAAAGACCAGTTTTGGGCCCTGCTCTTCGTCGAGCGCCTTTTGCACCCGTTGCGCGGGACCAAAGCCCGCCTTGGCAAGCGAGGCATGCCACCAAAAGACGTCGTCTTCGCTGATCAATAGATCCGGGAATCCGTCCCCGGTCAGGTCTATGAATTTGAGGTTGGGATTCTTCCAGTCGAGTACGGGCAGCGACTCAAACGGGATGAACGGCTCCCATCCTCCTTCTTCGGCTCGTTCGTAGTAACCTGGCGTCGGTTCTTCATATTCGACCAGGTCCAGTTGGCCGTCATTATCGAGGCTGACCAACTGTTGTCTGCCACGACTCAACGCGGCTATCGAGGGTTGCCGCGCAACGAGCTGCGTGGGACCCAATCGGGGCAGTGTCGTTTCAACTCCATTCTGGGTTTGGATATTGGCGGGACTGAAGTTCGGCTTGTAGAACCAGCCCTCTCCTTGCTCGGTCAGAATCCCGGACACCCCCTCTCCATCCAGGTCAACCCACCGATACTTGTTGCCGTCAATTCCGTAGGGAAGGTTCTTCAGGCTCTCAGAATCGACGTCCTGAACGGTCTCATCGATTTCGGCTTCCGTGTATTCAAACTGCAGGGGCGGCAGTGAGTGCGAGAAATAGCCGCCCAAGGGGTTACGCACGTAACCGGTTTGGGTGACGGATAAAAGATAGGAATAGAAGGGCTTGGTGGGGTCCGGCGGCGGAACCATGCTCTGCGCATGAGTGAAATCGGTGGAACGTACCAGACAGTTCAATCCGACATTGGCTTCATCCTCGAAGTGATGAAACATCAGGGCGCGGCCGCAGAGGCGGTAGGTGCGGACTTCAAACGTGGATCGATAACTGGAAAAGGGATCGGCCCGGCGATTCCAGAATTGGGATTGGGTTTCCTGAGGAAGCGGATCTTTCAGGTCATGCTCGCCATAGTCAAAGACCAGCTCAAAATGCCAGTCCGCGGGCAATACGGGGGAATTTTCCGCGCTAAGGTCCGGAAAGTAAGGCGTCTGGTTGCCATAGTAGACATGCTTGAGATAGCGGTTGGCGGAGCGCGTGATATCGGTGCGGTTTCGTTCGTTGGCCTGGGAGAGATCGACCTTATCCGAGTTTTCCGGTTTGTACCGATAGGCGATGACGTTGCCTTTGTCGTCATAGCTTTCGCAGATGAGCCAGGTAAAAATCCGCCCGGGATCCGCCGGGTCGGCAATCCTGCTCTCGTTCGTCTTGCCGTACCAGGTGGTGATGTTTTCCCTGGAGATGGAGCGCCAGAACGTGTCCGTGGGATCAGATAGATTTACCCAGCGCTCGATGCGTGCAAACAGGCCCTCCACTCGCGGACGATAACGATGGATGAGATAACTCTGTTTTTTGAAAACATTGTTCCGGGGCGAACTGTCACGTACCCACTGCCCACCGTTCAGGATCAGTTGCGGAACAAGGTCTTCTGCTCCAGAGAGAATGAATGTATCCGACTCCTCATCGTCAAAATACTGGGGCAATCCCTTTTCGGTCTTTCGGGTGATTGAAGGCAGCGCCAGACTCCAGCCAAAGCCGAACGGGCCGTTTCCGGAGCCGGAGTCGTATGACAGGGACAGTTGCGGGCCGAAACCCGAGCGTCCCGGCGAGGTGAAGATCGGCACGGTCATGGAGCCGGTGCCGGTGACCGGGTTGGCGGCGAATTTCTCACCTATCCCGCGGATCGCACCGCCGCCCTTCGGCAGGGTTACGGCCGGCGCCGAAACCGCAAATGCGCTTTTTTCGGAGGAGCCGGCGTTGTCTTCTGACTCTTTCTGTCGCCTGCCTTCCAATGTTCCTCCCTATCCCTCGGTGCAACTAACGCGCGACCGATCTTAACTGTCCAACACTACGGACAGCAGCGCGATTCGGACTAATGGAATCAACCGCATCTGCCGGTGCTTTGGCCGAACGGGTGATGGTGAATGTGGGTAAGGACTCGATAGGTACAGCTTGACCCCCCTCCTGATGGCCGATTTGCTCGGTCATGGAGCAGTATACTGCTGCATCTACGGTGCAAAACCCCATACTTGGGAACTCCTTATTATTATTTTCTATTCTTTAAAATATTCTCTATTATTATATCCGGCTTATATTTGGCGACAAGTTCGCGCCGATATAGCTGTTATCCAGCTTCCCCACATGCTCTCCTGCAGACAGGGGCCTCATCTATGAGTGGCATGCTATGCTCGCTGGAGTTACAGATTGATTACAGATTCGAAAAATATTCGCAGGGCGTCAAAGAAAGGGCGGAAAACCCGCGTTTGGAATCAGCTAAGACGGACACACCCAAAAACAAGGGGGCTTGTGGGGGGGTGGTTCGTGAGCCGCGCTAAGTTCCGTTAGGCACGCTGAGATAGGTAAATGAGGCTGTTATTTATCAGCCAGGGGCCATCCATTTCTGCCAGATAAAATGATCGATGGAAAGTTTCCCAGGGCCGTGCAGCAGCGGCACCAGCAGCAATATGCCCCAATAAATGTGATCTTTAAGTCCCACTTCACTCAGATCGGGATAAGAGATGACCGCGATAATGTTAAAGACAAACAAGACCGCTGCGCTTAAGCGCGCGCCCAATCCAAAGGCCAGGAGAACCGGAAAAATCAATTCGACGGCGGTGCCGAGGGTGGCGGCGATTTCAGGCGGAAGCAGGGGCACGTGATATTCGTAGGTAAAAAGCGCCACGGTTGCATCCCAACTGGCGATCTTTGTCAGGCCGGATTTCCAAAATACATTTGCCACCCAAAGACGGATGAACAAATCGATCACCGGGCTTAAGAAGTCCAACCCGTTGATGATCGGTGTCGCGAGAACCGTTACCTTTTTTATGTGGTGCATAATTCCTCCTTAAGTAGGATCAGCGGCGCGCTTAGAGCAAGAAACCCACCAAGGTTGCAGCCATCACATGTTTTGGTAAGCAGCCATTAAGATCAAACCGCGCTTCCGCTGCAAGCGCCGCCTCACAAGCCCGCGCGAAATTGTGTCCGGATGCGAGTGATCGCAGCAGCGCATATTCCCCGGCGCTAAGAGGTTCTATTTCGACCGTTAGATGGTGCCTGATGATTAGTAGCCGGCTCCCGCCTAAAGAAAGATCCACGGTATTATCGCCGGTATAATCCGGTTGATTGACTTGCCAGATCCGAAATATTGGATATTCCGAGGCAAGCAGGCGGCAGGCCGGATGCAATTTAAATTTGAGTTCGGCATATTTCTCTTGCGGAACCGTGGCTAACGCGTTCAATGCCAGCGGCGCATGTTCCGCGGCGTGAAAGACCTGGTGATAAGCCCATTCCAAACGCGTGACATCAGGCAAATAAACCAATGCCGAAGCGGAAGGAAAGCCGGCGATAAATCCGGCGAATTCGTGGCCGAATTCGTGCAGGTTGCCGCTGGTGGAAGGATAACGGCGGATGTACTCATGGGCGGCGTAGTGGAAAAATTCTTCTCCGACCAGGCGTGTTATGACTGGATATACCGCCCGCAGCGCCTCAGTGAGGCTTGTGAAGGTATTATTCCGATAGATTTGCAAATGGCGTGCGCCGGAAAATCGCTGGCTAATAATATGATCCGGTACAGCCGCGTCGCCAAATACGCCGGCGGCAACGGCGGTCTGTACTTCACGCAACGAGGGCATGATGCTCCTCCAGTATTGCCTCGGCCTTGTGTGCTTCTTGCAGCAGCACCGACAGAGCGGGGATATCGCTGTCCCATTCAATGAGGGTGGGAATCGGGCCGAAACGCCGGAGCGCGTTGTGGTAAAGCGCCCAGACGTTATCGTGCACCGGCGAACCATGGTTATCGATTAATACATCGCCATCCGGATAGCGATTGACCGCAAATCCCGCCAGATGTATTTCCTGTACTGCTGTAACCGGAATCGCCTGGAGGTATTGTCCGGCATCAAAACCATGATTGACTGCACTGACATAAATATTATTAACATCAAGCAAAATTCCGCAGCCGGATGCGAGCGCCGCCTCGGTAATAAATTCCCATTCGGGGATAGTGGAATGTTTATATTGCAGATAGCTGGAGACGTTTTCGATCAAGAGTTTGTGGCCGAGAAAGTCCTGGACTCGGCTAATACGCTCACTAACATGCTTCAGCGCCTCTTCGGTGTAAGGCAGCGGCAGCAAATCATTTAAATAACGCCCGTCGATGGAACTCCAGCATAAGTGTTCGGAAACGAGCCCGGGTTCGAAACGTTGAATCAGCGCTTTAAGTTTGCGCAGATGCGCTATGTTAAGCGGATCGGTCGAGCCCAAGGAAAGCCCCACGCCGTGCAGGCTCAAGGGATAGTGCGCGCGTGTTTGCTCAAGATAAAACAGCGGCGGTCCGCCCTTGCCGAAATAGTTTTCGCTGTGAACTTCGAGCCAGCCTACCGCCGGCCGTGTTTGGATAAGCTCGCGATAATGCTGCGCGCGCAGCCCGATCCCGGCGCACGCCGGGATCGGGGACGCGATCCTGCTGGTGTTGCAGGCAGGCATAGCGGTCTTGCTTAGCCGTCTTTACTTCATCATGCCGGCGCCACCGGGTTTAGCGTTCGGATCGTTGGTGACCACGCCGCCGGCAATCTTCTCGCACGTGCCTTTTGGCACCAGGATCCAGGCGGACGTCTCGTGATCCTTCTTAGCGGTGCCCGCACATGAGCTGTGCGAAGTACCGCAATCGTTTTTGCCGGCCTTGGCGATACCGGCGCATTTTTCCATGTCTGCCGCCGCGGCCGTGTGACTCGCAGCGGCTAAGCCAAGGGCGAGTACGCTGCTGATGGCGCTGGCGAGCAGCGCGTGGGATTTTACATTCTGTACCATAATAAGCTCCTTTTTTTAAGTTTAAGTGATATTCATCGTCAATATTCAATAATTACGGCTCAAGACATGGTGAATACGCAATCTTGCCGTTTCAGAGAGATGGACTGTATCGTCTTCCTGTAAGAATTCCTGAAAGCGATGACAGGCGGCATGCAGAAACCGCATCTGCTGCGCGAAACGCGTACAAAAACGGCACATCAGTAAATGCATGCGTACACCCATGCGTTCCAGCCACGACAGGCGCTTTTCATAAGACATCGACACTAATCGCGTCACTTCTTTGCACGACAACATTAACGTTCCACCTTTGCCTTGCGGCCAAACCATTGAATCTCCAGGCATTGCCTCAGGCGCAAACGCGCGCGGTGAAGCAAGACCCATAAATTAGTCGCGCTAATCCCTAAAACCTTACATGCCTCGTTTCCCTCCCACCCAACAATTTCGCAGAGGCGAAAGGCGTGGGCCTGCGCCGCCGGCAGTCCGGCGATACAGCGCGCGAATACTTGCCAAAATTGTTTTTGTTCTAATGCCTGGGTTGGCGTCTCCCAGAGCGAAGGCGGCCGCTTCCAGTGGCCATCGGCGGCAAACAGCGCCTCCACCGCCTCGTCTTCATTCTCGACATATTCCGCGACCGTGGCAGTCATTACTGGCATTCTGCCTACGGCAGGCGGCAAGGTCGACAAGAACCATCCAACGCAGTTTGGGCGGGCCATGGGACACCTGGGCATCGAGATGATCGCGGCCTATTCCCCGGAGGCGCGCGGACGCGAGTCCGCGGGCCTTCCGCACCCATCAGGATCGCTTGCCCAAGGAGTTGGCACTGGCCGGGGTGTTCATAACTTAGTCGTAGCACCCGAGAAAAGCTTACACTTGAATTCAAAAAAAATACTTCAAGCAAAGCCCGCTTACGCCTCGCCGCGCGCCGGGTAATTATTTTTTATAATGAAATCCAGCGCCGCGAGAAGGTCGTTGAAGGAGGGACGCGCAAACGGCATGGTACTGATCTGTGCGGCGTAAAGCGTTTTATCGGGTCGGATCAAGAACAGCCCCGGTTCAGAAAACGCATGCGGCTCACTCTCTTTGATGGCTTTTGAGATATACAATCCCCATTCGCGGGCTTTCTCAATGGTTAAGCCATACCCAACAGTGAGATGCTTAAGCCCCCACTCCTGCTGCGACTTTTGTGCCCGCTCGCGGTCATCGGTGCTGACCGCAATCACATCTACCCCGCGAGCGGTAAACTCATTTAATTTTGCTTCGAGATCACGCAGATAAGGTTTGCAGATGGGGCAATGAAGGCCGCGGTAAAACACAATCATGATGAAGTGGGCAGCGGTTCGATCGGTAAGCCTCCATGGATCGCCGGCAAGTGTTTTCACTTCCAGGCTGGGAACAGGCAGGCGTGGCTTAAGGCGATTTGTAGAATTCATAGGCTCTCCTAAAACTGATTAGCACAGCAACATTAATTAGACGCACACGGAGTGCAAACCTTACAGGTTTTGCCATTTGATTTTTTCTGCCGCTAATGTATGCGAGTAAGTGTAAATGCCAGTGCCCCTTTAGCAGTAATAGAGAAATTGGATTTCAAACCGCCCCCGCTACCCACTTATAGTTTATTATTGCCGAAACCATTCAGGCCCTAAGTCGGTAACAACGCAAAAAAGCGGATTATCACGGCCGGGAGGAGTACAAATGATTAAATGGATCGCGCGACGTATCGGGCGCGCTCGGCGCGCTCACCGAGGCCGCGTTCGACAAAACCAACCGCGACCTGCGCTTTTGTGCGATCCAGTCTTTGGGGATGATCGGCGACCGGCGCGCGGTGCCCAAGCTGAACGAGGCCCTGGAGGCGCGCAACAACCCCGTGGAGGCCGCCAGTTCGCTGGCTCGTCTGGGCGACGCGCGAGCGGTGGAACCCATGATCCGCGCCGCTGAAGATCCGACGCTGCGCTTCTGGATGATCACCGCCCTGGGAGAGCTCGGCAACCCCCAGGCACTGCCATTCCTGGCGACGCAAGGGAATGATCCCCAGCCCGTGATCCGCGAGACCGCCGCCGAAGCGGCCTGGAAGATTTTCCATTCTTTCCGCGCGCGATCCGCGGGCCGCGCCCGCACTCATTCAGGCCTTGGCCGATCCGGATCGGGAGGTGCGTGGACGGGCGGCTGCGGCGCTGGTGCGCCTGGGCCCTTCCGAGCTTCCCGCGGTGCGCCAAGCGGCCGGGGTGAACTCGGAGCCGTCTCAACGCTATGCCTTGGCGGTATTAGGCTACCTCGGTTCCGAGGCGGATATCCCGTTATTGCACCAAATCGGCGACCACGCACCGACGCCATTGGCAAAGACCGCCGACCGATCGGTGCAACTTATCCAACAATTTATGACGTACCGCACAGGACATCCCAAACCCGTAGTCGTTACCTTACCTGAAATAATATCTCCGGCAGACACACAGACGCCGCGCAAGTCGTTTGTCTCGACGCCTTAGCACGTGTACCGGGCCTAAAGACGTCCTCGCGTTAATTATTTATCTATCTACTCGCCGATGCCTGCACTACGACCGGCAATTTCGCCGGCGGCAGACAGACCTGATCCGTGCACGCCTGTGCTGTCACGGTCGCCCGAAGGGTTTTCCTTTTGTTCAAAACGTCTTTCGGCACGACCGCCACGATCGGAACCTCCCCTTCATAGACATTCAATCCTTCCTGGGCGAATTCCGGGCGGATTCGAACCGGGCTGGGGTAGATGATTTTCGCCGGTGCCAGCTCCTCGAAGGTAACGCTTGTCGGAATCAAGTAATCCAAGGATGCCGGATTGGCATTGATGTGATAGCCCTGGTCGACGTGCAGCATAATAATGATACGGTCCTGATCTCCCGCATCATGGATCTCTGCAGTAATGTGTACGTGACTGGCTGTAGACAATGACGAAAGATTTTTAGAAGCATCACGACTTGGCGCCGGCGCGCCCGCGGCGGATCCTGATTCCACTACCCGCTCACCGCTATTCGCCGCTTGGCGCGCGGGATGAATATTGGCCACCACAACAAGGACCGGCCAAACCTCGGGGTCCTGTTGGACCCGGCTGCTCAAACGATGGAGTGCGCGGTCGGCGGCCGCGGCGTACGCGGCTTTGCCCGATGCCTCCGCCAGTCGTTGCAACAATTCAATAGCGATGGACGTGCCGGATGGATAGACGTTGTCGCCGCTGTCCCGAGGCGGGATCGACAGGCCGTTACCGCCGGCGGTGGTTGCCAATGATCCGTCCCGGCGCTGAAATCTCTGCAGGATGGCATCCGCCAGGAGGGCGGAACGGTTCCGCCAGATAATTTCTCCAGTTGCCTCATGCATCGACAACATCGCTCGGCCGAACAAGGCGTAATCGTCCAGATAACCGTCGATCTGGGCGCGACCGCGAAAGATCTCATGTTTGAGACGACCACTCTTCGAATCATAACCAAGAGACCAGATGCGCTCAGCCGCGCGGCGCGCCACCGCGATATCCTCCGGCCGTTGAAATACCTGTCCGCTCTGCACAAAAGCCTCGATGACCAGGCCATTGAGGGCGACAATGATCTTCTCGTCCCGCATCGGCTGCGGGCGCCGGTCGCGCGCCGCGAGCAGCTTCTGGCGCAGCGGCGCCAGATCGGAAAGCATCTTGATCGTCGCGCCGTCTGAAGTTCGCATTCTTTTCATCCGCGAAACATCAACGCGCAGCACCCCGCGTTCCGCGTCGTTCAGAACCGTTTCCGCACTCTGCGCCGGCATGGGTGTCAACGCATAAATCTTGAAGAACCGCTGCGCCGCATCCGCGCCGAGGATCGACGTGACTTCCTTCCGCGTCCACAGATAACTGACGCCCTCCTCGCCCCGCACCTCGGCGTCTTCGGCCGTGAAAAATCCGCCTTCCGGCGCGGCCATCCGCCGGATCAGGTATTCGCGCACATCCTCGGCGATATAGCGGTAGAGGGGACTTTGGGTCAGCCGATAGGCCTCGTCATAGATCGTCAGGAGCTGGGCGTTGTCGTAAAGCATTTTTTCAAAATGCGGTATCGACCAGGTTTTTTCCGTGCTGTAGCGATGAAACCCGCCGCCGAGGTGATCGTAAATACCGCCCAAGGCCATGGCATTGAGCGTGTCCGTCAAAACCTCGAGGTCTTCGGGGTTATGACTAATCCGGTATTCGGCCAGGAACATTGCCAGAACGGGCTCCTGGGGAAATTTCATCTCACGGTCGCCGGAGAGAAAGCCGCCGTTGGTGGCATCAAAGCGCTGTAACCACCCCTCACGTGCTCGCTTTAGCCATGCCGCCGGCGTCAGGGGTATCTCGGCGGCGTCGGTTTTCTCCTGTCGGGCCTGTTGCATAACCTTGAACACGCGATCCGCACTGGCGATCACGTCCTGCCGATGCGCCGTCAACGCCTCGTGGATGGTCCGAAGGACGGTGGGAAATCCCGGCTGGCCCAAGGCATCGTCGCTCGGCGGGAAATAACTTCCGGCAAAGATGGGTTTCAAATCGGGCGTGAGAAACACGTTGTTGGGCCAGCCCCCCTGCCCCGTCATGATCTCTGTCGCCAGCATGTAAATCTCGTCCAGATCCGGCCGCTGCTCGCGGTCCACCTTGATGTTGATGAACCACTGGTTCATGAGTTTGGCGATCTCCGGATTCGAGTAGATCGTTCGCTCCGCCACGTGACACCAGTAGCAGGTGCTGTAGCCGATCGAGAGAAAAATGGGCTTGTTCTCGCGCTGGGCCCGGGCGAGGGCTTCCGGTCCCCAGGGATACCAATCCACCGGGTTATGCGCGTGCAACAGCAGGTAAGGATCGTTCGAGTCGATGAGGCGGTTGGTGTAGGCATGACCACCGCTGTTCTGGGAAGGAGCGGTCGCTTTCGGAGTTTCATCAGCGATGGCGCTATCGCCCCCGGCATACTGCCCCAGACCGAGGAACACGGCCACGCATACCGTGCTGCGCAGAATCGTCTGCATGCGATTTATCCCCCGCGATATTTCCGCGGACTTGAGATCCCGACGTTGTCGAGCTGCCCGCGTGCGACGCAACAATACCAACATCGCTAACTCACCAACCAGCCCCAGAGGTAAATGAATCCAATGGCCCCGCACAGTAAACCCGGCACGCCCCAGACAAGCTGTCTCTTGACTACGGCAATCACGCCAAAACAAGCGCCAGTGGAACGAATAGTGACGTAAATACGCAAGGGAGCTTCAATACCGGCGGACACGTTTGCCGCCAGCAGGCGCACGGCGTAGTCGTTGCGGAATACCATCACCACCGTGTTGCCCGAAATTTTTATGCCGCGGGCCGCGGCTCCCCGGCTGGCGCTGGCCTGGGCGACGATTCCCAAGCCGTTGTCGGCAACCGCCTTTTCGAGACGATTCATGAGCGTATCGAATGAATGCTTCGTGCTGACAGTTTGCGTTCCCGGATAGGGAACAGGTTGTCGGCCCGTACCGGACCGCCTGCGAAGATTAGACAAGCGGTTACAAAAAATTGTATCAATTTCGGGTCAAGACGAGATGAGCAGTTCATTAAGAGCCTCCTAGAGTAACAGTCATTAAGTAACACGCCGCGCATCAGTTCCGCTCCTTTTGGCGAAACCAGGGGCGGGTTATTTATTGCCTCCCAAAAATAGAATTCCTCAACGGCCTTAGGGGCTATTTTCTTAATTTAGATTAGCTCCAGGAAATTAGCTCAGGAATTGGTATAGGTTAGCGCATCGATTACTGGACATTCCGGCACCATGCCCCTCTTACACTGTGCGGACATATTCTTCAGTATGCGCTCCAGTTTTTTCAAATCCACGATTTTTTGCTGTATATCGCCCAAGTGTCGCACGGCGATCTCTTTCACTTCCGCGCAAGTATAGTGGCCGCCGTCAACGAGTTGCAGGAGGGTTTTTATCTGACTCTGATGGAACCCCATTTCTCGGCAGCGGCGGATGAAGATAAGCCGCCGGAAATGATTCTCGTTATAACGCCGGTGCCCCGCTTCGGTACGCGGTGGGTCGGGAAGAAAGCCAATATGCTCATAGTAGCGAATAGTTTCAACCTTACAGCCGGTCCGTTTTGATAGCGCACCGATCGTTAGATTTGTCTTACTCAGTGCCGCCTTTTTATCCATATCCAATTACTCCTTGCATCTGTAGTTACTATAGGTTTTATGCTACTCGGTAACAACGAAATGAGAAATATCGAGAAGACCCTTTTTACTGCATGAGATGAGGCCGTATGAAAGTGCGGCTGCAAAGGCGAATGAATTAGGGGTGAAGACGGCCCTCATCAACAAAGGGCTTCCCCTGGGTGGCACTTGCGTCAACGTCGGTTGTGTTCCGAGTAAGTTTTTGCTCGAAATAGGCTTTGATAGGTGGCGTGCCGTTCACCCGCGTTTTCGCGCGCTTTCCAGTGTTCTTCCCGCCTTTGATTTTGCCGAGGTCATCGCCGAGAAGGAGGAAGTCGTTGCAAGAAACCGGAGGTCCAAGTACCAGGAGATTTTGGCTGGCTTTAAGAATGTCGAGCTGATCGAAGAGCGCGCCCAATTTGAAGGGCCTGGCCGCATCCGTGTTGGCCATATCCTGCTGGAAGCAAATCAGGTACTCATTGCAACCGGCTCCTCGAATAAGCCGCTGCATCTACCCGGAATGGAGAATCTAAGTGAGACGGATGTGCTCGATAACATTCGCGCGTTCGGCCTGCGCGCGCTGCCTAAAAGCATGATGGTCCTGGGTGGAGGACCCATGGGGCTTGAAACGGCGCAAATTTTCGCGCATCTCGGAACGAAGGTGACGGTCATCGAGGCGCAGGACCGGGTATTGGCGATCACGGAGCCCGAAGTCTCTAGAACGATCCAGAAAATCTTTACCGATGACGGGATCGAGGTCCATACCAGTACGCAAGTCAAAGCGGTGCGAAAACTAGGCAACGAGATTGCTCTTACCGTCGGCAAGCAGGGACATGAGCTGGAATTCCGGGCAGAAAAGCTGTTTGTCGCGATTGGTGTGAAGGGCAATACCGAAGATTTAAACCTTTCAGCGATTGACCTCCAGGCTGATAAGAATGGATTTATCGCAGTCGATGAACAGATGCGGACTCAGGCACCCGACGTTTGGGCGGCCGGCGATGTTGCCGGGCCCCCCTGGCTAGAAACGCTAGCGGCAAGAGAGGGGGTAATCGCTGTACAAAATGCCTTTAATAGTGGAAAAATGACTACTAATTATGACGCTGTCCCATTTGCCGTTTTTACCGAGCCCCAGGTAGCCTCGGTGGGACTGACCGAGGACGAGTCCATGCACCGGCTGGGCCGCTGTAACTGCCGAACGGTGGAACTGAGGTTTGTTCCGAAGGCTGACATTACCAACCAGGTGCAAGGCATAGCGAAAATGGCCATTCACCCTGACACCAGAAAAATCCTAGGGTTTCATCTGGTCTCGCCGAATGCCGCCGAGATTATCCATGAGGCAGCGCTTGCGATCCAATCTGGCCTAACGGTTGAGGATATCATCAATTTGGTCCATGTTTTTCCAACCTACAGCGAGGTCGTGAAGATTACCGCGCAAGCCTATCATCGTGATGTTAAGCATATGAGCTGTTGTGTGGAGTAAACTATAAAGATGTCCCCATCGAGAGTGAATGGTAGAGGTTCCTTGATCGGCGGCGTAATGGCCGCCGTCGCTGCGTCCTTATGTTGTGTAGGTCCGCTGGTGTTAGTCACCCTAGGGATTGGAGGCGCATGGGTCAGTCATTTAACCCTGCTTGAGCCGTACCGCCCGATTTTTCTGTCCGCTGGCGCTTTTTTCCTTTTCCTGGCCTATCGTAAGATTTATCGCCCGGCGGCGGCAAAGGACTGTGCGCCGGAGTCTTTATGTGCAGCGCCGCAAGCTCAGCGTGCCTACAAGATTTTATTTTGGATAGTTGTCGTACTGATTACGCTGGCCCTAGTGTTTCCTTATCTTGCCCCGTTATTTTATTAGGAGAGTGACCATGATAAACCGCGCATTGTTGTCCATCGTGTTTTTGAGCTTTATTTCGTTTTTCAACAATCCTGCCTTCGCAGTTCCAAAAACAGTAACGCTGAATGTGCCGGGAATGACCTGTTCCTTATGCCCGGTTACGGTGAAGAAAAGCCTGGAAAAAGTGTCCGGCGTCGCGGATGTAAAGGTTTCTTTTGAAAATAAACATGCGGTTGTCATTTTTGATGACAGCAAAACTTCTATCGAAGCATTGCAAAAAGCGACTACCGATGCAGGCTATCCTTCTACCATTCTGAAAAAACCGTAATTGCCTTTGCGGCATCGATGCGACGATGCTCCATCATCGCCTCTAGGGAGCCGTTGATGGTCGAGGCGCTGCTCTTCCGCCGGGCGCGCCGATGAGGCACGCGCGCTGTTCGAGCGCCTTGCAGCCAAGAGCAACGACGTGGGACTGTTCGCCGAAGAGATCGATCCGGCGACCGAGGCCTTTCTCGGTAATTTCCCCCAAGGCTTCGCTCACCTCGCACTGATCAATAGCGCCATCAAGTTGCTGCTGCACGAAAAGGGCGGCGAAGCCGCGCTTTTCGGCACGCATGGCGAGCGCGAGCACTGGACGAAGAACCACCCAGGCGCCGCCGTGAACGCCGGTCGTCGCCCGAGGCATCGATCCTGCCCGCGTTCTGGGATGAATAGTCTTTTCGAAAAATGTTCGGTGCCGCCCTTCCGGGGCAATGGAGCTAAGCCATGGCAAAGAAATACGACCTCGTGATCGTCGGAACTGGAACCGCGGCGATGGTCGCCGCGATGCGTGTGCGCGCCGCGGGTTGGAGCGTCGCAGTGATCGACTTCCGGCCGTTCGGCGGCACCTGCGCGCTGCGCGGATGCGATCCCAAGAAAATGCTGGTCTCCGGCGCGGAGGCTATCGATCTTGCGTCCCGGATGCAGAAACACGGGGTCGCCGGAAAATTGGACATCAACTGGCCGGAGTTGATCGCGTTCAAGCGCACCTTCACTGATCCCGTCCCTGGGAAACACGAGCGGATGTACGCCGAGAAAGGCATCGACACCTTCCACGGGCATGCGCGATTCACCGGCCGGAACACAATGAAAGTCGATGATGAGGTTCTCGAAGGCCGTCATTTCCTGATTGCGGCCGGGGCGGAACCCGTTACGCTCGGGATTCCTGGCGAGGAGCACTTAGCGACCAATGAGGACTTTCTTAACCTTGAGCGGTTGCCACGCCGCATGGTACTGGCCGGCGGCGGTTATATCGCCGCGGAGTTCTCGCACATCGCCGCGCGCGCCGGTGCGCAGGTCACGGTTTTGCAACGGGGCGAGCGCATGCTCGCGCACTTCGATCCGGACCTCGTCGGCTGGCTGATGGAGAAGTTTCGCGGGATCGGCATCGATGTTCGCACGCGAACCAAGGTCGAAGGCATCGAGAAGACTGGCAGCGGGTTTTCGGTTCGCGCCTCTTCCGAAGGAAAAGCGAGCATGTTCGAGGCCGATCTCGTCGTTCACGCTGCCGGCCGCGCCCCCGCCCTCGAAGCGCTTGATCTCGGTGCGGCGGAAGTGGCGGTGAAGAACGGCCGGCTGGACCTGAACGAGTATCTGCAAAGCACATCGAACCCGGCCGTATACGCGGCGGGTGATGCGGCGCAAATGGGTCCGCCGCTGACTCCCGTCTCGAGCCACGACGCGAAGATCGTGGCCGCGAATCTGCTCGAAGGCAACAAGCGAAAGCCGGACTACACGGGCGTGCCGAGCGTGGCGTTCACTGTCCCGCCGATCGCCGCGGTCGGCTTAAGCGAGGCGGAAGCGCATAAGCGCGGGCTTAAGTTCCGCGTCAAATCTCGAAAGGCGTCCGACTGGTACACCGCCCTCCGCGTTGCCGAGCCGACCTACGGGTTCAAGGTATTGGTAGCTGAGGAAACCGACCGGGTGCTGGGAGCGCATCTCGTCGGTCCGCACGCGGACGAAGTGATCAATATTTTCGCCTTGGCCATACGGCAAGGACTGACTGCCGAGGCTCTCAGGACGACTATATTTGCCTACCCAACAGGTGCCTCCGACATCGGTTACATGGTATGAGCGCACGTCGTCGTGCTATCTTCATTATCCGGACGCGTCACCCGGTTCTCCAACTTATCGGCCGTCGTTATATTGGATCACGCTCAATGTTTTTTTGAATTCAGGTGTAAGTTTTCCTAGGGTGCTGCGACTAAGTTATAAACACAAACCAGGTAGCAGATCCATACATAGGAGGGGTTGACCTTTAGCAGCCCTATTCCCGCAGGGGCATGAACCCTAAATGGAGGCCTTATGGTAACTCAAGTGATATCCGAAGAGCAGCTTGATCTGTCAAAACCGATCATCCGCAAAAAATCAATTACCGCAAAAAACGACGCGACCCTGCGCACTGAAATCGACTGTGGCGAGTTCGGTATCCTCGTTACCGACGAACCGGTCCCGCACGGCGGCACGGGAAAGGGCCCCTCGCCGTTGCAAGCCGTACTCGGTGCGCTGTGCGGCTGCGAATCGGTCACTTTTTGCCGCACGGCGAAAGACCTAGGGTTCCAGTATCGCGGCATCGATTTCGAGGCGATGTACACGATCGACATTCGTGGTCGCTCGGGCGATCGCTCCGTGCGTCCGCACTTCCAAACCGTGCGCGTACAGGCGATAGTGGATACCGACGAACCTGAAGAACGGCTGCAGCAGGTAGCCGAGGAAACCGAGGCGCGTTGCCCGGTGTTTAACTTGCTCAAGGACGCGCAGGTTAAGCTCGAAATGTTGTGGGTGCGACGAGGCGGAAAATAGGGCTTGAACCCAGGGGTATGGTTCGGTATCAACGCCCGCCAGCGGTAGCGGACGCAACCATAAAATCAATCATACCAATTGTGTCCGGATATCGATCTCGGTGGTCAGCGTCCGATGGACCGGACATTTATCCGCTATCTCGAGCAATCGCACGCGTTGTTCTGCCGTCAAGGGTCCGATGAGCTCAATGTCGCGCTCGATCCGGTCGAGCATGCCTTCCTTGGTTTCGCAGTTCAGGCAATCGGATGCATATTCCCTCGAATGCCGCAGCCGAACCGTCACGCGTTCAAGCGGCCAATTTTTTCGGCGTGCATACATCGCCACCGTCATCGACGTGCAGGAACCGAAGGCAGCGAGGAGAAAGTCATACGGGGACGGCCCGGTGTCCGTGCCGCCGGCGGCAACCGGTTCATCGGCCTCCAGGCGGTGTGGCCCGACGATAATTTCCTGCGCAAATCCCGCCGCGCTGCCATGAACCACGACGCCCGGTTTAATATCGTCAGATATGCTGCCCTGGGTCTGAGGTACCTCGCTCATACGCCATTCCCCCGCCTCATGCCGTAAACTCCTCTTCTAGGTTAAGTAATTTGATAGCCGAATAATCAGTGACTACGGCTCAAGACATCGTGAATACGCAATCTTGCCGTTTCAGAGAGATGGATAGTATCGTCTTCCTGTAAGAATTCCTGAAAGCGATGACAGGCGGTGTGCAGAAATCGCATCTGCTGCGCGAACCGCGTACAAAAACGGCACATCAGTAAATGCATGCGCACACCCGCTCGTTCCAGCCAGGACAGGCGCTTTTCATAAGACATCGACACTAATCGCGTCACTTCTTTACACGACAACATTAACGTTTCCCGTTTGTGCCAAACCATTGAATCTCCAGGCATTGCCTCAGGCGCAAACGCGCGCGGTGAAGCAAGACCCATAAATTAGTCGCGCTAATCCCTAAAACCTTACATGCCTCGTTTCCCTCCCGCCCAACAATTTCGCATAGGCGAAAGGCGTGGGCCTGCGCCGCCGGCAGGCCGGCGATGCAGCGTGCGAAGACCTGCCAAAACTGTTTTTGTTCGAATGCTTGCATCGGTGTCTCCCAGAGTGACGGTGGCCGTTTCCAGTGGCCATCGGCGGCAAACAGCGCCTCCACCGCCTCGTCATCATTCTCGGCACATTCTGCCAGCGGCTGCTCACGCGCCTGTTTACGCACATGGTCTACCAGCTTGTGTTTAAGTATGGCAATTAACCAGGTGCGTTCGGAGGAATGCCCGGCAAAATTTTCGCGTGCGGTCAGCGCCGCCAGCAGCGTCTCTTGCACCAAATCTTCGGCTAAGTTCACGTCATGCCCATGAAAATAAGCGTAACGATAGAGCGCATCACCGTGTTCGGTAAGCCAGGTATCCGGCGGTGAGAACGAAGTTTGAGGTTGTTTTGGCATTTTTTCCACCCGTTGTCTTTATATTCACAGCACTGGTTGTACCCGCTATCGTGAGCAATTCGCACAGGTTTTTCAATCATAAACTCAAGCGGTCGGATATCGGCGAGTTTTGCGGCTTGCATTACCGTGGGATATGCCTTGGAATGCTTCCTTCTGGAAATACGCCGCAAGCCGTTCATAAGGGTGATGTAAGCCGCCGAGTTCCGAAAATTCCACCACCGCGCACTAGCGAGCCGGCTGCACGGGTCTCGATTGCGGCGCATCCATCGCCAATGAAAGATGTGTCCGCCAATGATGATAGTAGTGAAGATAGCGCCTGAGTATTCGCCTCAGATGGCGCTCATGCAATACGATGACGTGGTTGAGGCGGTCACGTCGCAGGGTTCCAGTCACCCGATTTTGCCAGGGACTCCGCGGTGCGCTGAGGACCTGCCCGATCCGACATCTCCTCGCACAGCCGCGGCAACGGTGTGACATTGCGACCGCTCATCCCCGAGCCCGTGCCCGAAGAGACGTTGTCGGTGATGGACTTCGCACCCCGCGGCGCGATGCGCGGCACGCGCGAATATTTCACCTGCCTCGAAGGTCAAGTCACGATCTTCGGCGCCGGCGAGCGCAACGACCTCGCTCAGGGCGACGTGCTCGCCTTTCCCGGCAACCTCCCACATTCGTACCAGAACCCGGACGCGGAGCGCAACGCGCGCGGCGTGTCCGTGGTGATTCTCGCGAAGGCCGGGGGTTAGCGCGCCCGGGACCAGCCTGTCGTTCCCCGAAAATTCAAAACGCGGTATTGGATGGTGTGCTCCGCACGAAATGTTGGCGCTGGCAGGCGAGTTATGGCAAATACTTTAAGTATCTAGACGTGATCGCCGCAGTAAGGGCAAGCACACTTGCCGCGTCCTTTCTGTCAAATAGTTCTATTTCTGCATTGTCTGATGCGTGATGGCTTAGATGAGTAACGTGCATCAAGGCCTCACGTAAGAACAAGAATCGCTGAATTGCTGTCATTTCTTCCCTAAGATTCGGATCCCCTGTGGTTGTATTCGGCCCTCCAGTTTGTGCCAGTTCAGAGGCAATCTTTTGTCCTTTGCGGGCGCAATACATCTTTTTCGCACGCGAAATCTCATCAGTATCTCCTAACCCATCTGTAAGCTTTTTCAGCACATCTCGGCAGTCGCCGATTGCCTTATCCCACTCGCCTTTATAGAAATTTTCACGTGCTCTTCTAAGATACAATACGCTTTGTCTGAGTTCGCTATTATATTCTTCCTTTGGTATGGGTATTTCAAAGAGTAGAAACTCACCATAATTCATCTCTTTCAGCACTCTAAGCCAGTCACTTTGATTGGCCTGAAATTCTAAACCTGACCACCCATTAATGGGCCAAAAGCCTTGGGGTCCATTCCCAATAGCCATCCAATGAAATCTAAACCAAAGATCCCCGCCATTACGAATGTTCTCAAGAGCTTCCATTTGCTCCTTATTTAAATCGATATACAAGCGAATCTGACTTTTTTGTCCATTGGCTGATTGTTCAATAAAAACCGGTGACTCCGGACAAAGCGGACCTAAGAGGTGATCTGGGTTGGCGACAGCGCCGTGCACTCGTACTTCACCGCGGAACTCTCTTACGGTAATTCTTCTTTTTTGTTCGGATGGCCTCAGAGCAGAGACAGTAACATCCGCGTGAAACCATAGCCGATAGAATCCTGTACCTAATTCACCTCTAATTTTTTGTACATTAATTTCCGCAATATGCTCGCCACTGTAGGGAATATGCATAGCACCCACCTTTTATACTAGTACTCCAGAAACAACGTGCTCAGATTAACCAGCACCCGAAGCAGTTGTGCTGCCTGTTACCAAGCGGTTTTTAATTGTAACGGGTTATAAAAAACTATTACGAATAAAGTGGACGTTAATAATAACATATGGGCAAACTTATCAGCTAAAGAAGGAGCTAGGGGTAGCAGCAAGACTATATTTAGTAACCTAGGGAGGATTAAGCATGGCTTTCCGGTTTCGTCGATCGATCAAACTTGCTCCACAGTGGCGTGAACTTATCTACCTGCAGCCAACGATCTAATGGGAACTGCCCTTCATCAGCGACAGTCTTGCTCACGTGTTGGCTTTTTTTTTCATATCGGTGTTAAGTTGACAAAACCCTACCTACATAGCAAATGACCGTGGAAAGCAGATATAAACACACTTCCCAATTTCGACTACTCTCTAACAAGTTTCTAGATGCTTTTAATTTCTGCGACGACCCGTCACCAACATGGAGAGCCATGCCTTTAGCTCTGTGGGCGTTGTAAACGGGTAATTTGCAACAGCGATCTTTGCAGTAGATCTCGCCGTTCGGTACGTGTTGCGCCTAAGCCCATCGTAGCCGAATGCGTACTCGGCGGCGTCCGCAAGGCAAGCGATCCATTCAACGATCCAGAGTATGTCACGCTCTAGTTGAACCGACGTGATACCTTGGCCGCTGACTTGGCCATGTATCAACTTGTCTCGATATTTCTTTATTCGCCCTATCTCTCGAGAAAGCTGCACATACCGCTCGCCTAGCAGCTTTGGCACCGATGTAACACCGAGAGCCTTGATACCTGCAATGAATGTCTCCGGATAGAGGTTTCTGTTTTCCGCTAGAATGGCGATGACTTCGTTGATCTGGTCTGCGCTAATCTTTGGGTGCTGGAAAATTAGAAAGCAGAACAAGCGCCGTAATTGCTTTTCGTACTTGATCCAAGAAAGTACTAGCGCATCTACACCTCGAGTCTCGCTCGTTGAATGCCAAACAGCTTTAACCGTGGCGAACTCTTGTTTGAGGGGTCCAGGAACAGAGAATTCGCGCATAGATCCTATATAGACGGATTAACTTCCAATATTCTACCTCTCTCACACTGAATATTGAAAATTCCCAGTCCTTTGCTCATTATGGTTAATTTCGATATTTTAATTCAGAAGTAAAATAAACAATTTAGCAGTCGTCATGTGCAAAATCGTCGAGCGTTAAATTATCGAGCGGTATAAAGTCGAATAATTTTTCAACGTTGTTTCTTGTGATCCGATGCTTGCCGCCAGGATTCAAGGAGAGCCAGACCCTCATGTCACTCGGTTAAGCCCCCAACGCCCCGGAAATTCTGGTGGTAGGCTTTTGTTGCGAAACGCTCGTGCAAAGAAGCGACGACCTAAGAATCTGCCACTGTTAACCGTGCCACGTCAGGTTGCGCGTGACCTGATTCTTGCGCAGAGAACGCTTAACCGAGTGACATGAGAGCCAGACCCGACTTTCATTACCGCATACATCAATAAACAAAACGGCAGATAATAACCGTGACGCTTCCACAATCGTAACATTGGGCTTGGCCCGGTCGTCGAACGACATTACAGGTGTCTGGTCGCTGCTGAACTGCATAAATGCCCGCCGAGCGAGAGAGCGAATAAAAATGTCGGTTTGATTGGCGAAATTGTGGTACATGACTTCGTTTAGCCATGGATGTATGACATAAATGAGAAAGAATGGCGCCTCGCAGGAAAATTGATTGGCAGAATTAAACAAGAAATAGTGGCTAGCCAAACTTTATTTTGTGCGGACAATTATCAAACTTTATTTTTTTGCGGACAGTTTTCGCCTCTGGGAAATGTTGTTCTTTAAAATACGCTGATGATAGTTACCTTTGCCTCCAAAACTGTCGACGAGGATCAAAGCCTATCTACGTCGGGTCGCACCAGCCCGCAGGCATCCCATACATGATTGAAAAATGGACGTAGTATTGTTTCGGGTTTCTCGCCATAATCGTTGATGTATCCCGAATAAATAATAGGATCCTCTATTACATTGCCGTCGAAGGTACTCAGCCCAGAAAAGGATCCGCTCATCCTGTACCCCGCAACCCCGGTTGCGCCTGCGATAAAACGTAAAGGTGGCTGCCATTTTAAGGTGCTCTCGGCAAAAGCAAGATAGTTCATCAGTGTGGTAATAAAGACCTGCTCCAGCGCAGAACATGGGAAAAACCCAAACGTTACTCCGGCGTTCTCCATGAGGCCTTTTTTATTAATAGTCCGCGTGTCTATTCCAAAAAGCTCTCCATGAAGACATAGCTCGGTCAGACTGGTAGCTTGATCTTGCCGGCAAGAACAAGTGAAGGCACCATGCCGATTGCGGTTCCGGATGCCGATCTCCGAGTATCCGAAACCGCCCATCGGGGCAAGTGCAGTATTTTCGATCAACCTTAGAGCTGTGGTGGGGGACTTGAGTCGTTCGATTTGATTGGTAGGGTAAATACGCAAAAATAGAGTTTCCACCTGGGGCACGTGAATTACGAGCTCTTTATTGGTAATCTTATCAACGAATGTACCCAACGGCTCACCATTGGTTAGAAATGTCGACACCTGGGGCGCCGAAGTTTCGACGATCGGTGCCAGTGGTCGCACTAAGCCATCGAGGGCACCACTTTCGATAATTATTTTAATTTCATTGAAGAGCAACTCACCTAAGCTCTTTTTCGCCTTAGCGTAGTAGTCTTCAGCGTTCGCATTTTCGCTTAACTCATAGGTAACGGGGTAGCGCATATGCCGCATGTCAAAAGGGAGGTTCGTCTTCGACGGAGCCCCGAAAGCCGCGTTCATAACGGGAATAATACGGCGGTGCGTTACTTCCTTTAAGGCCCAGCCATATTCGATAAGCACATTGGGATTCTGAAGCTGGCGGCCTTCTGTGGTTGTTCCTACGAAAGTGAAATCAGGGATAAAGATCCCACATTCAGAAATCTTAGTGAGTATGGTGTCTGTGACCGGCGGAGTCCCGGGCACATTTTTGGTATCGCGATCGATTACTAAGGTTTCCCCATGTAGCGCTTTTTGCAAGTCGCTGTGTTGGTCGATTTGATTAACTGCGTCAACCAAGGCCGCCTCAATGAAATCGCGGTTAACCCGCGGGGGTCGGTCACTTTGCCAAGAGTAGAAGACGGTCACCGTCATCGTTAGTTGAAAATGTTAATGTTTACGAAGGGCACGCCTAAGCATCGCATACCGTTATCGGGTAGTAAATGAGGCTCCTGTGCTTCCCGAAAATTCAAAACACATTATTGGACAATGCGTTTTTCCGCTCAGAGTCATGCTGCGAGTCGTTCATAATGGTGATGCAAGCCGCCGAGTTCCGAAAATTCCACCGCCCCAGTGTGCTTGCAGGGACAGCCGTGATCGGAGCGACCCCGCAATGAATGCTAACAGCGCGCAAATGATGGGCTTCATGATCCTCGGTCCGTTGGCGAACTCAATGGCCAAGGACACCAGCTTGATGTCGATCCACTCAAAAGATCAACAATTTCAGTGACTATTAGTTTTCGGGCAGGACAGGCTTATCTTTTCCAAATGCTTTCGGGCTGAACTGGAGCAAAACTCCTATTGATCGCAAGAGTGCGCCACCAAATCTCCGAAGCATTTTTTAAGGCTCTCTTTCAAGTCGGACTTTTCGGCAGGCTTTAATTTTTGGATACCCGGCCTAAGTAGATAGTTGATCTCCGCATGAGAAGTTCCTTCCTTAGGGGCATGAACCACTTCAAAACCATGCCCGGCTGCCGTTCGGATTGCCCTGATATCGCCTACGTGTGCGGAAATATAGCCTGAATAGCGGAAATGAGATTTAGCCGTCCGTTTCTCTGCTTCCCTTTTGCAGCCCAGGCGGTGCACGTCCTCCTCTTTCGGTGCATGCTTGCTCCAGACGAGCGATTCAGGGCCGTTGCTAAACAAAAACACCTGTTTCCATATCAGGCCTTCCATCTCGTTATACATCCTTGGATGGTCGACGTGCCTATGGACGACGTCCTTATTGGGAATCTCCTCAACCAGGACCTCCATGCGCAGAAGGCCTTTAACTTAATCTAGGGATTGCCGCAAGAATTTCCGGAGGTACTTCGTTCCCAGTAAAGGGTATGTCGTGGATATATTCAGCCTGCGGAGTGCCTGCGGCTTTTACCGCATGCAGTGTCCATCCTTCTATTACCACGGCGGTGACCTCTGAACGCTCCCAAACAACTTCCAACCCGCCTTCCCCAGTCGGCGTGATTTTGGGCTCTACTTGATTCATTGGCAGAAGCGACAAGAATTGAATAGCCGCATTCATGGTGGCATGAGAAAGCCTTGTGTTCTCATGTTCAAACGACCAGCCAAAATCTTCCGTAGCAAAGCGCTGGACGAGGACAATTAAATCACTTCTTCTATTTTTCCGTTCCAGCATGTCCTGAGTGGCCGCTTCTCCTGGAAAGATTGGTGTACCTCTGGGCGGCGGCTCAACAATCCTAAGCCGAGGGCGGTTCTGAAAATCTTCGTCAATGGTAGATGATGGGGTAAATGATAGATCTATAGCATTAGTAGTACGTAACATAGTCCCTCCTTTTTTCAACATGCCTACGTGGTTCGATGCCAACTCTTCTTTTGTAATAAAGGGTTTGTAGCGTCGGCAAATCCGTTAATAATCCAAATGTGCGCGAGATCAAACCACTTTCTCACCTCATCAGGCTTGTCCTTAAATATCCCTCTCGCTATTAAATCTATTCTCACGGCCTGTTCTTGTGTCAGTCCACTTAGCGTTGTCTGAGTAACAAGATGGAGACGACCCGCTCCATCGGGCAGCGGATAGGAAGTAGACCAATTGAAGGCATCTGGTTCTGGAAGAAAGCGGTTCCGGCCCACTTCGCGCGTATGATCCACAAGAACTTCATGCTTTTTTACTTCATCTAGGCCATTGTGTTTGTCGATTAAATTAACGTACGTCAGCTCAAATTGCCGAAAAGTAATCGGACCCAACTTCTCGCGATCTACAAAGCTTGTAAATGCCTGAAAGCGACCCTCGAATTGCTCGATCACAAATTCAAATCGCGGATACTCGTCTTCTTGAGCGGCTTTTTTCCAGTTCAGCAAAAAGCGATCAGGCTGCATCTGAATGATTTGCCGTCCATCCTCAGTCACGAACCAGGTACGCGGTATTTCCGGGCTTGTAGAGATTTGGAACTGGAATGACATACCACCCGTCTCTTCCAGTACTGGAGGCAGCGGCGGAACTTCCTGGGTTGCAGGGAAATCGGTACGAACAGAATTCCAAAACGCACCAATATGTGCGGCGCGGATAGGCTTGGCGGTACTGAAAAGTACGCCACAAATCACTTCCACGACTGGCGGACTTTTAAAATCTACCCGACCATTCATGACATGGCGCTTGGCTCGTTTTGAGGTTGTCGAATTCTGCTTCAGATCAGTTACCAGGAGCGCGAGCGATTATAGTCCCAGCCTCCATATTTTAATAGCGACGGGAGACGCAGACATCACCGGCTATCTAAAGAAGCCTGGCATACCCATGATTTCATAATAGCACCAGAAACTTAGATATCTCCTCAAGGTATAAGGATCCCGTCCCGAATGGCACTACCTTAAGCATTTCTGCTCTGACATGAATTCCCTGCTAACAGGGAAAAATACAGGGAATTTCATAACTATTGACACCTCACTACGCCCTACTCGGCGGAAATCCGCGTCCAGAGCCGATCCCCAGTCACCAAGCCCATTTTGAAACGCGTCGGAACAGGGAATTAACAGGGAAATGTCAGTTCAGATAGGAATGGCACTACCTTAGGCATTTCTGGTGTACCCCAAGAAAGACAGAAAAAGCGAGGCCGAATCTCTTGAGTTTTGCTCATCGTGAATGAACAGGGTGCTTAAGGTAGTGCCATTGCAGGCCGCACTCAGCGCGAACCGTGGCGGTTGGCGGTAAGCCCAGGGCTTGCTCACTTAAGCGCTCAGGCCGTAGTAGCGATTTATGCCCAACGCATGCAGATCGAGGAGGCCTTCCGCGACCTGAAAAGCGAGCGCTTCGGCCTGGGGTTGTCGGCCAGCCGAAGCAAGCACAAAGACCGCTTGAGTGTGCTGCTGCTCATTGCCTGCCTTAGCTCCTTCACGTTGCGCTTGATTGGCCAAGCCGCAAAAACCAGGCAGATGGAGTTCCAATTCCAAAGCAACACACGCCGATCCCGCCCGGTGCTGTCCGTCATCAGCCTGGGATTGCAGCTTGTACGAAAAAACCTCGCCACCTTCCGCGACACGAACTCAACGCCGCGCTCGATCGTTTGCGATTTTGCCACACGGTGCTGCAAGTTTGAGGGGAGACCTCAGATCCCGTCCCCTTTTGTTTTAAGTCTGAAGATAGGGTGGTCCTTGGCAGACGGCCCTGAATACGGCACAAACCACAAAATATATATATTTTATACCCTATTAATCAGCTACTTAGATGATTTTTTAACATTGCGTCAAACAGCGAACGTATCTTACGCCGCGCGCGCATCAAGCGCGTCGTTGGGCGATACTCATCGCACTTTATTGACCTTGATGTCGACCTTCCCGCCTTCCAGTTCGAGCCCGGCAGAAACCACCGCATCAAACAACCGGTGTGAAAGCTCCCAGTTCTTTCCATCAAGGCTCGACCAATATTTGTAAAGGTAAAGATCCTGTTGTAATTTCACTTTCGCTTCAGCCGATCCTTCTTGGGAAATAAACGAGCCACCACCGAGAGCCTAACGGGCAATTCTTTTCCGCCCGGTACAAACAGGGGCTGGTCAATCGTACCGTGAATAATTTGGTGTTTGCAGCACGTCAAACAATGCAGCTCATTTGCTCTCAACAAGCGCAATAACGCCCATAATTATTTTACCGTTTGTTGATTCATATATTTATCAATAGCTTGCCTTAGTCTTATACATCCCAAGCCATAAAATAAACCGATCCCTCCTGTGCACTGCCAGGCTAAAACCGGTTCAAGCGTGGAAGATGTCTTGCAGCCGTGCGACTAGATACGCGTGGCGCTGCTCGTCGAGCGCGCCGACGGCTTTACCGACACCGAGATACCGCTCCGCTACCTCCGGTCTTGCCAGCAACTCCTGGCCACTGCCTGCGAGCGCAACGCGGCCCGTCTCGACCACATAACCACGGTCGGCTATGGATAAGCTCATGCGCGCGTTCTGCTCGGACAGCAAGATAGCGATTCCCTGCGCACGCAAATCCGCGATCAGCCGGAAGATCTCGACGACGAGCAGGGGCGAAAGACCGAGCGAAGGCTCGTCCAGCAGGAGCAGTCGCGGCTGTCCCATCAGGCCGCGTGCAATGGCGAGCATCTGCTGCTGTCCGCCCGAGAGATTGCCTGCCTGCTCCTTAAGACGATCGCGCAGCGCGGGGAACTGCTCACAGACCTGTGCGACCCGTCGCGCCATCTCATTCTCATCCAGTCGGCGGCGACGTGCATAAGCGCCCAGCAGTAAATTCTCGGCAATAGAAAGTCCTGCGAATACCTGGCGCCCCTCCGGCACATGCGCAATGCCGCGCAGAACGCGCGCTCGCGGCGGCAGCCGATCGACGCGCTGACCATCGAACCAGATGTGGCCCGCGCGGACCGGGAGAAGGCCGGAAATCGCTTTGATGAGGGTTGACTTTCCGGCGCCGTTCGCGCCGACGAGCGCCACGATCGAGCCTTCGCTCACCGTGAGGTCGATGTCGCGCACCACCGTGGTCCTGTCGTATCCAGCCGCCAGTCCGCGCACTTCAAGCATCGGCCGTCTCCGGTCCCTTGCCGATGTAGGCTTCAATGACGCGCGCGTCCTGCTGGATTACGCGCGGCGTGCCGCTTGCCAAAATGCGACCGGCGTCGAGGACGATGACTTGGTCGGCGACACTCATGACCAGCGACATATTGTGCTCGACCACCATGACCGTGACGCCGCTGTCTCGGACGGCACGCAGAACCGCCGCGAGCTCGGCCGTCTCCTGGTCGTTGAGGCCGGCTGCCGGCTCGTCGAGGAGCAACAGGCGGGGTCGTGCCATGAGTGCGCGTATCACCTCGAGCAGCTTCTGCGCGCCCATCGGCAGCGCGGTCGCAGCGATATCCCGGAACGCCGCCAGCCCCACCAGTTCGAGCAGCGCCTCCGCCTTGCCGACAAGCGCGCGTTCCTCCCGCTGCGCGCCTGGTAGCCACAGCATCTGCGCCACGGGATGCACGCGCACGTGCAGATGCGCGCCGGCGAGCACGTTTTCGAGAGCGGTCATGCCCGGGAAAATGCGCGCAGTCTGAAACGTCCGTATGAGCCCCCGCTGCGCGATCTCGCCGGGCGAACGCCCGGCAAGCGGCGTGCCGTAAAAACGCACTTCGCCGGCATCGATCCGGTCGAGATTAGTAATGAGATTGAAAACCGTCGTCTTCCCCGCGCCATTCGGGCCGATCAGTGCGGTGAGGCTGCGGTCCCGCACACTAAATGAAATATTGTCTATCGCACGCAGACCGCCGAAGATCTTCGTGATCCCCATCGTCTCAAGCGCCGCGTCGCTCATCGCGCTGCGCCCGTGGGCACCGCTGCCAGGCGCACCCGGCTTTGACTGAAAAATCGGGACACGATGGTACCGAAGATGCCGGCCGGCAAATAGCGGAAAACCAGGACCAGCAGCGCGCCCTCGGCAAGGGTTTTATACATCGCGAACGGCTGGAAGATGGTGGGCAAAAGCGTAAGCAGCGCCGCCCCGAGTAGCGGCCCCACCAGCGTCGCCTCGCCGCCCAGCACGAGCATGGCGATCAATTCGAACGAACGCGGCGTACTTACCATTTCCGGCGACAGGAAGTGGAAGAAGAAGGCGTAAAGGCTGCCCGACAGTGACGCGAGCGCCGCGCTGATCATTAGCGCGGTCATCTTATATCGCGGAACATTGATACCGAGCGCGCTCGCCGCGATCTGATCGGTACGCACCGCCTGCAGGGCACGGCCGAAGCTCGAGCGGATGCCGCCCAGCAGTACGAGCACAAGGATAACGATGATCGCGACCACCAAGTAATACATCTTGCGCGGCGTATCGAACATGACCGCTCCGACCGCGAACGACGGGATACCGGCGAGCCCGGAAGGGCCGCCGGTGAGCCCGGTCAAACCGACGGTAAAGGAGTCGACCAGGAGTCCAAACGCGAGCGTGGCGAGCGCGAGATAGTGCCCGCGCAGGCGCATGGTGACCAACGACAGTGCCGTTGCCGCGACCAGCGACAGCAGGATCCCGGCCGCGGTGCCCGCCAGCGGCGACCAGCCGTAATCGGTCGCGAGGACCGCGGCTGCATAGCCGCCGATGGCCATGAAACCCGCCTGGCCCAGATTCACCTGCCCGGCGTAGCCCATGAGTATGTCGAGGCCGAGCACGGCGATGAAAAGGATGCCGGTGATGACGAGAGAGCTCATGAGGCCGCCCGGCGGCACAATCGCAGGCAGCGCCAAAATAACGGCGAGGCTGATCGCGCCGAACACGAGCGCGCCGCGCCCGCGCAGCCGCACGATCGCATGATAAACCCGCTGCTCCTCGCGCACGTCCTGTCGGCGCGTGTGGCCGGTCGTGAACAGGCCGCTGGGCCGCCAGAGCAGCGTCGCGAACAGGATGATCAGCGCAAGCGCGTTGGCAAACAGCGAGGAGACGTAGGCCGCCGCAAGCTGCTCCGCGACGCCTAGCACCAGGCCGCCGACGACCGCGCCGACGAAGGAGCCCATGCCGCCGACGGCCACCGCGATGAAACCGAAGATGGTGAAAAAGCGGCCGGTATCGAATTGGAGAGAGATGATCGGTGCCACCACGATGCCGCCCACCGCGCCGATAAACGCGGCAAGCCCGAAGCTGAACAGCGCCATGCCCGCAACGTCGATGCCCATTAGCCGCGCCGCGGTCGGATTCTCGGCGCAGGCGCGCAGCGCCTTGCCGAAGGCGGTATGCATCAACAAATACCAAAGCCCGATGATGATCGCGAGCGTGGCGCCGGCGATCCAGAAACCCTGAGTCGTGATACGCACACCCAGTACGTCCACCGGCGCCTCGCCTGAAAACGGAGGCAGGGCATAAGGGGCGCTGCCCCAGATTATCAAAACCAGTCCTTCGAACAGGGTCAACAGACCCGCGGTGAGCATCAACATACTGCTGTTGGGAAGCCGCGTGAGCGCCGGGACGAAGACCGCCCATCCGAGCGCGAGGCCGAGCGCGACCGTCACGGCCGCGGCAGCGGGCACCGCCAGCGCGATCGGCCAGCCTAGAGTCTGCCCGAAGCTATACGCGCTGAAAGCGCCGAGGACGCAGAAAGCGCCCTGGGAAAGATTAATGACGCCGGTGACACGGTAGACGAGCGCAAAGCCCAGGGCAACGACGGCGAAGACGCTGCCCTGGAGCAACCCGCCGATGACGATTTGCAGGGCTTCTTCCAAAGCGCCGGCTTACTTACTGAAGCGGAATTCCGGTGGGCCCGCCCATCAGCTCCCAGGTCTTCTTGGTAGGATTCCAGCGCGTTACCACGGCATTCTGCACGTCGAGCCCGCGTTGAGGAACCTTCTCGAAATCGTAGATGCCGTTGATGCCCGCATATCCCTTGAGATGCGCGATATAGTCGCGCATCTGTGCGGCGCTTGCCCCTTCGGGAAGCTTGCGCAGCGCATCCACGACCACCATCGCGGCGCTCCAGGCGAGCTCGGACGCTACGTCCGGTGATTTGCCGTCCGCCTCGTAGACGGAATAGAACTCCTGCTGCGCCTTCTTCACCGCCGGCTCCAGCTCGATGCTCGAGCGATACGCCGCCCACTCGCCGGCGGGGAAATAGAGCTGCTTGGGCAGGAACGCCGCATACTGCGTCATCTGCGCGTAAGTCATGTTGCCGTCGGTGGTAGCGACCGGGACGTCGAGCCCGACTTGGATGATGCCTTTAAAGATCGTGGCAATCGGCGCACCCGTACTCCAGGCGATGAACGCCTGCGGGTGCGCCGCCTTGACTTGCGCGATCTGCGCCGAGACGCTGACATCGGTCGGGTTGAAGTGCGCCCGCGCCACCATTTTCATACCCTTGTTCTCGGGCAGCGCCAGCACTTCGTCAATACCGTGTTCGGCATCCTGGCCGGTCGCATCGGTGCTCGTGATCAGCGCAAGCTGCGTCCAGCCCTTCAAGCGGAAGTAGCGGATAACGGCGTTTGCGAGGTCATGCGTCGAGACGCTCGAGGTGAAGACGTAGCTGTCTTTCGGAGGATGGATTCCAGGCGAGAAGCAATACATGACCGGCCCGTTCTGCATCAACGGCGCCATGGCCCGGCACATTGCCACGATCGACGAGCCGAGCACGACTGTAGGTTGCGATGCAAGCACTTCGTTGGCGAGCTGAACCGCTAGCTGCGGGCTTGATTGATCATCGTAAAACACGAAGCGTAGGGGCTGGCCGTGGATGCCGCCGCTGTTATTAACGGATTTCTGCAACAGCTCCAAGGCGACTTGCTCCGCCTTCCCCAAGAACGAGGCGCCACCCGTTAGCGGCAAAATAACATTGATATCTCCTGTCTGCGCTGCTATCGCAGCGTTGCCCAGGAAGGCCGTAAGCAGGATCATGGCCAATAGCGTGCCTTTCAAGCTGGTTTTTATTCCGATTCGACCGAGTTTATTCAAGGGAAATACCTCCTCAGTTCTTGGAGCCGTGAGGTTCAAAGTAAGTGGCTATGCTGGTGTTTACTGGTAGCATCTTGGTGCCATTCCAGTATAAGCGAAAAAGTCTATCCGACTAACTGAAATCGTGCAACCTGCTTTCTTTAGGTGACGCGCCTGTGGTTCCCGAAAATACCTAGCGCTGTCACTCAGTATTGCCTTCCCACTGTCACAAGCAGCAGATTGACGCTGTACATCTGAAATGTAAATACTATCAACGCGTACGCGTTTTCGGGAAGGACAGGCGGTAAAATTGGGAAAAAGCCATACCAGGCGTATAATTATCGAGTAAACTCCTTATCTGTTCCTAGAAATCAACCATGACAACAATGTTCGCACCGCAGCTGCCCACGTATCGCTGGCCCGAGGAAGGCGTCACCCGCATTCCTTATTGGGTGTATTCCGACCCCGCGGTTTATGAACTGGAACAGGAAAAAATCTTCGGCGGCGCAAGCTGGAGCTTTGCCGGCCTGACCGCAGAGATTCCCAAGCCGGGCGATTTCAAACGCAGCTTTATCGGCGACAAATCCATCGTACTCACGCGCGACAAAGACGGCGGCATTAATGCCGTACTCAACAAATGCGCCCATCGCGGTGTGCAATTCTGCCAGAAACAATTCGGCAACACACCTGAAATCATGTGCCCCTATCATCAATGGACTTACGATCTGAAAGGCAATCTCCTGGGCGTGCCGTTCCGGCGCGGGGTGAAAAAGCAGGGCGGCATGCCGGGCGATTTCAAGCTGGAGGAACACGGCCTGCATAAATTAAAAGTGGCGGAGCGGCATGGGGTGATTTTCGCCTCCTTCGACCCCAACATCGGACCGTTTGAAGACTATCTGGGGCCGTCCATGCGGTTTTATTTTGATCGCGTATTTGATGGACGCGAGTTGAAGATCCTGGGCTACTCGCGTCAGCGTATCGAAGCCAACTGGAAGCTGATGTTCGAGAACATCAAGGACCCCTATCATGCGAGCCTGCTGCATGTGTTTCTCGTTACCTTCGGCTTATTCCGCGCCGATCAGCCTTCGGCGGTAAAAATGGATGATACCGGCATGCATAGCGTCCTGGTTTCCAGCAAGGGTGAGCAACAGGCCTCGGAAGGCACCAGCGACATGAAATCATTTAAAACCGATTTCAAACTCAATGACCCTAAGCTATTAACACCGGTGAGAGAATTCCCGGGTGACGCCACCGTGGTAATGCAAACCATCTGGCCCAATCTCATCGTGCAACAGCAATCGAATACGCTCGCCATGCGCCATCTGGTACCGCGCGGGCCGCATGCGTTTGATCTGCTCTGGACCTTTTTCGGTTACGCCGATGACTCGGAAGAAATGACCCGAATCCGCCTGCGTCAAGCTAACCTCATGGGGCCCGCCGGCTATGTTTCCATCGATGACAGCGAAGTGATGCGGTTCTCGCAGGAAGGCGTCGGCCCCCATCCA
>WNFH01000015.1_pt1 | contig 79762 bp, 79 predicted proteins | sample 5400411 | NCBI WGS metagenome assembly WNFH01 (sample SAMN13153347, study PRJNA577476) | soil metagenome | isolation source: 200 cm saprolite under Douglas fir tree site 2 hole 3 | place: USA:California | collected 2015-04-18 | reverse complement strand
TGGGAGGGGGGCTGCCGCTCGGTGCGTTCGGAGGGAGAAAAGAGATCATGGATCTTCTCGCTCCGGAAGGGCCGGTGTACCAGGCGGGGACGCTTTCCGGCAATCCGCTCGCCGTGGCTGCTGGCCTGGCGACGCTAAAGCAACTTTCGCGCGCCCGCGTTTATCGGGAGTTGGAGCAAAAGGGCAGGACGATGCAAGAAGGATTTGAGTCTGTTTTAAGGGATCATCGGATCAAAGGCGTGATCAATCGAGTCGGTTCCATGCTGACACCCTTTTTTGGTGCGGAACAAGTGCGTAATGCCGATGAGGCGCGGCGGTGCGACAAGGATCGATTTGCCCGCTTTTTTCACGGCATGCTTAACCGAGGGATTTACTGGCCTCCGTCCCCGTTTGAGGCGGCGTTTCTCTCACTGAGCCACAAGACGACGGACATAGCGAAAACCATTGATGCCTTCGACGCCTGGGCGCGAAAGGAGTTGAAAGGTTGACGCTCCTCGCTTTTCTTGCTAGACGTTTTTAGAAGTGAGGCCAGAAGGGGACCTTCCGGAGGAAAGGGAAGGGAGTACAAATCCCCGTTTCGTTAAGATAGCCAAGTACACGGCTATCGGGCTTCAATTCCCGAGCACAATCATTGGCGGTATTGTGCTGGGTTACCTGGTGGATAACTTCCTAGGTACCTCGCCGTGGTTTTTGATTGCCATGACTTTTGTTGCTTTTGTGGGCGCAGTGATGCAGTTGATCCACTGGGTGCGACGCTTTGGAGCTGAAAAGTAATGAGCGGCGTCTTGCGCATTGAGTTGTGGCACGCGACCCTGCTGGCGATTCTCTTGGTCAGTCTCAGGCCGTTTAGAATCTTGGAGCCGTGGGCCTTTCTTTTGGGCGGAGGTTTCATGGCGCTGAATTTTTTCCTTTTGGGCTGCGGCGTGCGCTGGGTCCTGACTCCGCTGGCCGGTAAAGAGCGGGTGCAAGCGGGCGTTCTTCTTTTATTTTTGAAGTTCGTTATCTTTCTTGGACTGCTCTCTTTGCTTTTTTTCCGCTTCGAATTGAATGTGACCTCATTTGCTTTTGGCTTTTCAACTCTGCTGATCGCCATTCTCGTGGAGGCATTCTATTTCTCTTTAAGGATGAGTCGATAATGGAGCATCCCTTCACTTGGTATTCTATTTTGCCCTACCCGCTGGACCTTTTGCCGGAGCACACCTTCACGGCGCTGTTGGCCATGATTATACTTCTGCTCTTAGCCCTCGCGGCGCGCCGCGCGGTAGTGCGGAGCAAAGACCCGGTTGTTCCTGAAGAGGGGCCCAGCGTGAGAAACCTGGTGGAGTTCTTGGTGGGGCTTGTGGTGTCGCTAAGCGATGGCGTCATCGGGAAGAAGGGGCGAAAGTACGTTTCGATGTTCGGGAGTTTCTTTCTCTTTATTTTGCTTGCCAATCTTCTCGGGCTGGTCCCGGGATTCGCCCCTCCGACCAGCAATTTCAATACCACTCTTGGCTTGGCGCTGGTTTCCTTTGCGGCCTATAATGTTTTTGGCTTTCGGGAGCATGGGCTGGCTTACATCAAACAGTTCATCGGTCCCATGACTTCCCTACCCTCCAGCCGCAATAAGATTCTGGGGATGCTCTTCATTCCGGTTCTGCTTCTCTCGGTCGCCTTCTTTTTTGTCCTGGAGGGGTTTTCCCATCTCTTTAGGCCGGTTTCGCTTTCGGTCCGGCTCTATGGCAACATGTTCGGCGATCACCAGGTTTTGGAAGCGTTTATGGAGTTGACTAAGGTAGTGGTCCCGGTCCTCTTCTACATCTTGGGGGCCTTGGTCTCTGTTATTCAGGCCTTCGTCTTTACGATTTTGAGTGTGGTCTATGTGGCTTTGGCTATCAGTCATGAACATTAGGCGGCAAGTTCACGTGGGGAGGATGAGGAGAGAGGAGGCGGGAACGTGGGTCCGCTAGAAAGGAGGTAGGGAATGAAGAAGCTCCTGTTGATTTTTGGCCTGCTGGCCCTGGTTTTATCGCACTCGGGGGTGGCTGTGGCAGCGGCCGAAGCGGGTGAAGGTGGGGTCGGAGCGAAGGCCGGGATCGCCATTGCCGCTGGCCTTGCCATTGGCCTCGCTGCCTTCGGGGCAGCCTTGGGTCAAGGGCGCGTGGGTGCAGCCGCGATGGAGAGCATTGGCCGCAACCCGAATGCCGCGGACAGAATATTTCTTCCGTTGATTCTGGGCTTGGCCTTTATCGAAGCGCTTGCTCTCTATGGTTTCGTCGTAGCCTTTCTTCTGCAGGGAAAAATATAGGGCTGGGGGGTGAGGAAGTAAGAAGGGCGGGAGATTAATCTCCCGCCCTTCTTTGTTTTTAGGGGAGCTCAACCTTCTCAAGCCGCACCTGGGTGTGGTGCAGCATATCTTCTAAGGTGTGGAGCTTGTAGGGGCGCTCGTAATAAATGTCCTTGATCCCGGTATTGACCAGAACCTTCAGGCAATGGATGCACGGCGTGTGGGTGATGTAGATCGAGGCGTCTTTGATCGTGGAGCCGTTCTTGGCTGCTTGGGCGATCGCGTTGATCTCCGCGTGGATCGTGCGGAAGCAGTTCTCCTCCAGCTCGCCGTCAGGGGTCTTCGATTGATAGATGAGACATCCCACATCGGTGCAATGGGGCATACCTGCTGGCGCGCCGTTGTAACCCGTCGCGAGGATGCTCTTATCGCGCACGATGACCGCGCCAACCTTGGCGCGCTTACAGGTGGAGCGCTCTGCCACCTGGCGCGTAATAGTCATAAAGTATTGATCCCACGTGAGTCGACCGGTCATATAGGGACTCCTATCGTTCTGGCTTCTACGGGTGGAGTCGGAGGTGTGGGGATGAGCCGCTCCTCCCGCGTGTCGGGTTCATGGAAGGAGAAAGGCACGGGAATAAAGGTGACGGCGAAGACCGCTAATGTCAACCAAGCCACGACCTGTCTTTTAAAATCGAGCGGTGTGTGCGGATCGAGTGGCGGTGGGTGACGGACGCCCAGGACAAGGAGTAAGACTCCCCAAATGAGCCACCCATCCCACAGACGGAGGACACCGAGGGCAAGGATCAGCACTAGCGCTGAACGCGAGACCCAGATTGCCTTCCGCCCAAACAGCGCGTAAACGACGTGCCCGCCATCCAGCTGGCCGATCGGCAATAGGTTCATGGCGGTCACTAAGAGACCGATCCAGCCGGCAAATCCGATGGGGTGCATCACGATGTTTGCCTGCTCCGGCAAAAGACCCAGGGTCACTCGGCTGAGAAAACTGAGGAGAAGAGAGGAACCCAGGGCAACACCTCCGGTCGTGCCCTCGTCCGGCGAGACGGTAGAGAGTTGGAGACCGATGACGACTGCCGGTATGGCCAGAACCAAGCCCGCCAGAGGACCGGCAGCGCCGACGTCGAACAGGGAACGGCGATTCTGCGGCGGAGATTTCATCTTGATGAACGCGCCGAACGTTCCAATAAAAGAAGGGGCAGGGATAAAGTACGGCAGCGTGGCTTTAACGCCGTGATGGCGCGACATTAGAAAATGGCCCATCTCGTGCACCAGGAGAATAGTCATCAGTGTGACAGCGAAAGGCAATCCGGAAACGATCTGAGAAGGATCGGCAAAAAGATCGGCATCGTTCTGCAGCGCCCCGGCGGCAGTCGTCGTGATAAAGGTGAGGACGAAGAGTGTGATGTGAAGCCAAGGCCATCCTCGGCCTTTGACTTCAAGAGGTAGCGCGTCTGTCATGAAACTTGTTGGCCTCCTTGGATCTGGACTCTGTCGCCTACTTTTACGCCGCAGGCGAGTTGTGCATTGCCTTTGAAGAGAGATATCTCCAACAACCCCCAACTGTTAATGACTGCTACATAGCCCTTCTCCTCGCCGGCATTGTAGCTGTGCGATAGCCCGCGAAGGATGAGTTCTCCGACGGAGATCCTTAAGGTTTCTGGTGCGAGCGCCCCTAGGTCTTGCCGGCGCACGTTGGTGATCAGATTGCCGAAATGGTCGATATAGACAACTTGGCCCTGGAGGGTGCGCTCGTTTTTTATCACCTCAGGCCAAGGGAACTCTGTGAGTCCGTTTACCTTTGTGCCGAGATCTTGAGGCGGGACGCCGAGAGACAGATAGGCGGCGACGGGGGCGAAAATGTCTCGACCATGGAAAGTCGCGCTCGTCGGCTTAAGATGGTAGCGGTCATGGCACAGATCAATAATCTGGCTGGTCTTCTTTCCTTCTACGGCCAAGCTTAAGACCCCGTTGTCGGGTCCGATGAAGAAGTTCCCTTCAGATTCGATCAGCAGGGGTCGCCGTTGTGTTCCCACCCCCGGATCCACAACTGCCACGTGAATGGTCCCGCGCGGGAAAAAAGGCGCGGAATGGCACAGCACCAGAGCGGCCGCCATCAGGTCTTGAGGCGGGATGCCATGGCTTAAGTCGATGACTTGCGCCTGGGGATTGATGCCCAAGATCACTCCCTTCATGATCCCTACAAAAGGATCCTTGGTGCCGAAGTCTGTGGTCAGCGTGATCAGCGTGGCTGCCATAGGTTTACAGTTCAAACCAATCTAACGGAAAATCGGCTGACGGTAAAGCAGGGTGCGGTGAAGAGATCGGCGCGGGCAACTAAAGGAGCTGAAGCTGGCTTCGGGCGATCTGAGGAGCGGACTTCGAAGGAGTCGAAATGTGGACCTTTCCGTAGACCCCGTCATATCCAGGTTCCACTTGTACCTCTTCGCAGCGCACTTTTAGGATCGCCTCACAGACAGGCGGCGGGCAAACTCTCCTGAGCTCTTCATCGCTAATGTCGAGAAGGATCTCAAGCTCCGAGCCAAGCTTTGCCGTGAGCCGCTCGTACTCTTTCTCCACCGTTTTCGTCCCGGGCTTGGTTTTGAGAGCCTCGGCAAGAATCTCTTCGAGGGGAACGAGGTGCTTGGCGGGAATAGGCTGCGAAGGGGTATAGCCCTCGTCGCGATCCGCCAAGTCATCCACTCTGTGCATCACTCCTACGGTGACCTTGGCACCACACACGGGGCAGAGCCCTTTTTGGCGCTTTGTCTCCTTGGGACTCCATACCACTTCGCACTTTCGGTGGCCGTCGTAATGGTATTTGCCCTCTTCGGGGAAGAACTCGATGGTAAACCGAAATCTGCTGGGGTCAGGGCTCTTGATGATCTCCGCGATCTCTCTGTAACTGGGAGTACACTCGAAGACATTCGCCTCACGCGCGATCTTACGCGGAGAGTGGGCGTCGGAATTGGATATCAAGGTGATCCGATCCAAGGCGGAAAGGCGCCAGTTCATGGCCGGGTCGGAAGAGAGTCCCGTTTCGATCGCGTAGATGTTCTTGGTCTCTTCCTCGAAGCATTCTTCCAGCGAGTCAAAGCCGGAATAGGAGCCGAATACGGAGAACCAGGGAGTCCAGGCATGAGCTGGCACTAAAAGACAATCAGGAGAGACGTCCAGAACAAGTTTGACCAACTCCTTGGCCGAGCAGGTGAAGGTCGGCCGTCCGTCGGCACTGAGATTCCCATGGGGGCGGAGCTTCTGGTTGATCTTTTCCACCACCTCGAGGTTCGGGGCGATGATGAGGGTGTGAATTTTCCGCAGCCGGCCCGCTTGGCGGTAGATGTTGCAGACCTCCACCGTCGGAATAAAGAGAGGGCTTTGCGAATCTCCCTTAACTCGGAGGAGGCCGCCATCGGTGGGCTCCAACTTGGCTTTGAGTTCAGCAAAATAGAGCGGATGGGTAAAGTCTCCGGTTCCTAGGAGATTTACCCCTTTGATCCTGGCCCAGCGAGCCAGGGTTGTCACTTCCATCTGCTGGCTGCAGGCCCGGCTGTAGCGGGAGTGGATGTGGAGATCGGCGATGATGCGCATGACGGGGGGTAATATAGAATGGGGACATGAGGCATGACAAGGAAAAAGATTGCGCAAGGAGGCAGAATCACCGCGAGGAGGATGGAAATGGAGCCGTCTTCACTGATATTGGTAGGATTGGGTAGTTTCTAGTAACGTATGGTAGACAATGAAAACGCGCGTTGGAATCAAACTAGAATGCGAATCATCCCAACAGATTGGCGTTATGTCGCCACTTCCTTCAGAGGCGGCTTCTCTTTTGTTCTCTCCTCGATCGGCACCTGCCGAACAATGGGTGTACCGTCGGCCATCTCTTCAATAGTGAAGTCAGAAAACAGTGCTGGCGCTTCTTGATTCAATGCCCTAAGAATTAAAGCGCTCACAATGCGCATTTCCTCATCTCCGGGTATCGCTCCTCTTACAGCAAGGAAGTGTCGAACCGCACGGGCATTAGCGGTAACGAAAATTTTGGTCTCGGTGGCGTTCGGCAGAACACTACGCGCAGCTGTTCGAACTGCTCGATGAAACTCCTTTTTCTCTAGCGGCGCCAATCTATGAAAGGCCTCTGATTGGAGAAGGCTTAGAAGTTCCTGGTAAGCTCGTTTCGATTGTCTAACACTGCGTCTCCACGATTCCGCCAAATGCGGGAAGCGGGCGATAATATTGGGCATTACAAAACTTGCGTCGTTCTCGTCGTGGTACTGCTGGGACAGTTGACTAAAGGAAAATCCGACCCGATGTCTAACTAGCTGGTGAGTAAATGCTCGTGATACACCGGTCAGTACAAAACTCCAATTAACATGTTCAAGCACGCTTTCGTGGCCTTGTTTAATTAGATTATGAATGTAATCCTTGTTGGACTTTCGAAACTGTCGGGGACCAAAAGACATGTAGCAAAGTCTGCCTGCGACCTCGACAATATTCTCGGGAATGGAAGCCTCTCCGGTCTTGAGCCAAGTTTCCTGCTCTGTATCCAAAAACCTTAGAAACGAATCGTAATCAAAATCCGGGCGTCCAACCAGAAATAACTTTGGGACTTCGCTCCTTAGCTTATCCAGAACGTCAATTCTATTCTTCATGGCGCTACCGAACTCGCAGGTTTCCCTTTCTTTGTTAATCTCTCTAACTCTTCTATTCTTTTCTCTAAGCTCTGACGGTCGAGTTTATTGTCGATGTTGCTAACGTCTCTGTCTAACGAGGCTTTGATCTCGACCATTTTTTTATCAAAATCATTCATCCTTGGAACTGTGGAAAAATAAGCGAGGACAATAGTCCCGAAGACACCGATCAACGTTAATGTAATAGGAACTCCAACACTCCACCATCGTGCTTCCCGCTCGGCTTTTTTGGCAGCATCCTCCGCACGACGCTCAACGTCCAAAAAATCCTTAGCAAGCCTCGAAAGTTGTTCTTCGCCAATGTTCCCTTTAATGGTCGTATAGCGTTCTGAATAGGATTTCTTTGCCGGCGGATCCAAGCGGAAAAATAATAAGGTAACGATGATGTCGCCACTTTTTAGAGCGAACAACTCCCGCCCCATATTTATAACTGTAAATTGCATTCGACCCTTATACCCTGGATCAACATGTCCCGGGTTGGTCATTAGTAAACCTTTGGAAGAGACGCTGGAAGGGGGGAAGCCAATGGCTGCCAGATCTCTTGGTAGATCAAGCTCTTCTCTAGTCTGCACAATGGCGGTATGACCTGAGCGCAAACCGTGGTAACTTAGTGGGTTCTGAATGCTTCCTTCTTCGCGTTGCTTCACTTCAGGCAAAAAGATATCACCAATGGTCAAGTCGATCGATGCGGGTTGTATCGGAGACTTGGCGGCGTAAAGATCGCCAGAACGGTCTAAACCCTTAACGACATTTGGGTCTAACCCAACTAGTTCTTCATCGCTGAGGAACATTGTGCGGTCCTATGCTTGAAGTCTCGTTGCCGTACAGCAAATTCGATGAAAGTAGCGTCACGCCAGTTATCTCGGAAACGGCGAGTGCAGGCCAACCGTAAATTCTGGAGAGACAGTACATAACAACGAAATGCTCTGTCAACAAAAAAATAATAGGGGAATCGAACCCTGTCGCAGTCTGCCCATCAAGTTAAAACCTCTTAAATTGGACGACGTTATTTGGAGCAGAGCCTTTTTTGTCTCCAATAGAAGAGCCCTCCGAATAGCAGTCGAGAAGTTGCTTTACGAATCCCAGGTCCAAGTGCATGTCTGCTGCGAGGTGGTCATAATTAATGGATCGGCCGTAAATCAACTCCGCCATCTGGCGCAAGGCACGTGGTTTTTCCTGTGGAATGTCCAAGTTGCTTGGTTCTCTTTTTCTCCATCCTTTAGCCGATAGTTGCTCAAATAAGTATCGGTATTGCCGCTCGGTGATGATATTCAATTCGTAGGCGCGGCGAATTAGAGCTTGTACGGATACTTTCCAGCGAGGTTTTAGCACGGCGATACTAGAAAGAGTAACTGGTGGACGAATTTCACGGTGCATTGCCTTTTGTGGGAGAAGTAATTCAGCAGCAAATCTACCCGCCTCGCGTTCTTCTTCTGCTCGGAACATATTCGGATGGGCCATCGCAAGGTGACCTAAATCATGAGCGACGCTATATCGAAGTCTATCGCCCGGCTTGTCGTTTGAAATCGTAATAATTGGGAAATTGGAATTGGGTCCCACCCATAGGGAAAATGCATCTAGTCGCATCGAACTTTCTGGCAGCGCTAACACCAACACACCCGCTCTTTCGACAACATGAATCAAATTAGGTATTGGTTCATCCGGTGGAAGTTTTAAGGCGGCACGAACTTGACATGCTGCTGTTACAGGTTCTCTTGGACACTTAGGTAACGTTAGGGGAATCTGCGTTAGTTGTGCTGCTAGAGACTCGACGATCTCATAAGCGATTTCCGCATGTCGACGAGCTGCGGAGATTTCGCGCTTGGTCAAGGAGGCATGAGACCGAAATTGTAAAGAGTCGGCTGAAAATTCTATTGGTGGATCAACAGAAAAAAAAGCAAGTGGAAATCTAGTTTGAGTCGCAATCTGGGCCATTAAATCAGCAGAAGGTTGCTTAACGCCCTTCTCGAAATAGGCTATTGCCGCCTGAGTGACACCAATCCTCTTTGCAAGCTCGATTTGTGTCAACGCCCGAAGCTCACGGGCTTGCCTAATGCGTTTGCCGCTAAACATTAAGCTTTCTTGGCTGCCGTCTCAGATTCTGGCTTGTGAGTGATTGGGAGATCAGGACTATTCTCTGAAGGCGGCGATCCTGCAGCCGTTGAACTTGGATCTGGAATTCTCACGCACCAGTGAGCCTCTGCGGATCTTTCGTCTCCGTTTTTGGGGCATATCAGCCATAGACTTGAGAGATTTTTTTGTGAATCGAGATTCCATATGACGACAAGGTGGAGAGGCAATGGATTCTCGCGGTCGTGGGGGAACAAGGGCTGCTGATAGAACTCTTGCTTGGGCTCGGAACGCCCCGGCACGGGTAGTCCGTCATCCGCCGCCTTCCACATTTTAATGTAATAATTGGGTAGCTTAAGGGATAAGCCACAAAGGTTAACGTGTTCGATCTCAACGGCATCGAATCCCTTTTTCTTCAAAGAATTCCTAGCGTGAAGTCGAACAAGCGTCGAAAAAGCCGATGAGTCTAATTCGATATTCTCTATATCAAAGTGGTTTTTGGCTTTGAACACTCCATGTTCAAAGGCCCGATGAATTTCCGGGTGGAACCAACTTAGATTAGCTAAAGTTTCTTCTGGAGAGGGAATGCTTGGCAAATCCATAGAATATTATAACTCTTTGTTGGTTATATTATAACCCTACTTTTACCAAACCCAGGAAACGCTGTCAAGTCTTTTTTTGGCTCCCCACCTAGCCGAAGCCACTGTTTTGGCAATCTCTTTTCTCTTTATCACCCAGCCGCTCCCCCTTTAAGACCCTCTAATCTTTCCAGGCCACGGCTGCGAGGTTTTAGTTTCTGCACTAGACAAAAGATTGGCCTTCAGCCCTCAGGGGGACGATACTGTTCGTCTTTCTGTTGCGTCCTCCGCAGTCCTTACCGAGGCACGACGTTTCGCGCAAGATGAAATTTTCGCTAATCGCTGCGCAGTGGCGGGACGCCGCGCCAGCCGTTGAGGGGGCAGGAGTTGCAGCGAGGCTTTTTGCGGCAGAAGTCCTTTCCGACGTTCACCAGCATGGCGTGGTATTGGTTGTAGAGCGCTACATTTCGGGGCAAAAGATTCATAAAAAGACTTTGGAACTCATTGTAGCTTTTTTCGTAGGGCAAAAGGCCGTGCCGTGAGAGGATTCTTTTCGTGTAGGCGTCGATGACAAAGATGGGCTTTTCACCGGCATAGAGGAGAATGGAGTCGGCGGTTTCAGGCCCAATCCCATTCACCGAGAGAAGCTCTCTCCGTAAGCGGTCGGTTTTTTCCCTAGACATCTCTTGTAGGCTGCCGCCGTAGCGGTCGCGCAGAAAGATGATGAAATTTTTGAGTCGGCGGGCCTTCACGTTGAAGTATCCGGTCGATTTGATGAGACGCGCCAGCCGTCTGTGAGGCAAGCGGCTTAAGGCGTTGACGCTCAGCGAGCGGGCCTGCTTCAGCCGTTTGATCGCCTTCTCGACGTTGGTCCACGCGGTGTTTTGGGTAAGGATGGCGCCAACGGAAATCTCTAAGGCGCCTTCGCCCGGCCACCAGTGGAGATCGCCGTAGTGGCGATAAAGGCGGCGGTAGATTCCCATTAGTTCCCGACGCGACGTCGTCATAACAGTTAGGACTGAGCAACGAGTGCTGAGGACTGAGTTCTCTCATACCTCAGTCCTCATAGCTTGGCACTCACAGCTCTTCTAAGACCGCGGCAAACAGCAGCGGCACCATGATCTCCAGATGGCCGGTGAGATGATAGCCCTTGCCGCTCCCTAGAGTCGGGCGATGGACGACATTGGTCAGCGGGCGGTAGTGAGCAAGGAAATCGAGGTTGACGGTGGTGAGGTTGCGCACAGGGTGGCCAAGGTTACGGGCCAAGCTTAGCGCCTTTAAGAAGACTTCGGGAAGGATCACTGCTGAGCCGAAATTAAGAAAGACGCCGTTTCCTAGCGAGGCGACGACCGAGGTGAGCATGCGGAAGTCTCGCAGGCTCCCCTCCCCGAGGGCTTTGCCGTCCACATCGGGGTGCATGTGGATGATGTCTGTTCCCACCCCCACGTGGACGGTGATCGGAACACCCAGTCTCGCTCCGGCAGCCAGGATGCTTAGCCGGCGATGCGGCAGGCGAGCTTTAAGAACCGCTTCGCCTACGGCTCTGCCGATTCCCTGTCCTCGCTCGTGACCTTCGGTGATGGCACGATTCAAAAAGGCGCCGGTCTCCTCAGCCATGCCGAAACTCCCATCGCTGAGGCTGGCCGCGACATCTTCGGAGGTTTTGCCCATGAAGGCGAGCTCGAAGTCATGGATGATTCCGGCGCCGTTCATGGCGACAGCTCCTATGATGCCCCGCTCCATGAAATCGATGATCAGCGAGCTGAGTCCGACCTTGATCGAATGCGCGCCCATGCCCAAGAGAACGGTTTTATCTCTGCGGTGCGCCAGAGCGATTTTTCGAGCAATCTCTGTTAGGTTTTGCGCGGCGAGGATTTCCGGTAAACCCCGGAGGAAAGAACGGAGGCGGAGACCTTTGTGGACTCTTTTTCCCAACAGGGATTGTTGAACCTTGCTGAGCCGCATCCTCGACGGATAGGTCCTGACTTTGGAGAAGTCGAGTTTGGGAAAGTTTTTTCTGCGCATGAATGAACGTGGGGGCGGCTTTAGGTCGAGAAGAGTCTTTGGTCCACCATCTCGCAGATGACGTGGCCTGTCAGGATGTGGGTTTCCTGAATGCGAGCCGTGTTTTTACTGTCAGAGACCCGCAGCAGATGGTCGACTCTCCGGGCCATCTTTCCGCCGTCCCCGCCGGTTAGGCCGATGGTGCTGATCTTGAGCTTCTTACAGGCCTCGATGGCGGCAAGCACATTGGCCGCATTGCCGCTTGTCGATATGGCCAGGGCCACGTCGCCTTCCTTTCCCAGCGCCTTGACCTGCTTGGCAAAGATCTCCTTGTAATCGTAGTCGTTCGCGATGCTGGTGATGGTTGAGGTGTCTGTGGTAAGAGCCAGCGCCGGCAAAGGCGGCCGCTCGATGCGAAAGCGGTTGACGAATTCAGCGGCGATGTGCTGCGCGTCTGCGGCGCTTCCTCCGTTGCCGAATATCAGCAGCTTATTGCCGCGGAGAAAGGCCTGGGAGATAAGGTCGATGGTCGATATTAGCGTGTCGAGATTCTCCTTAAGGAAACCCCTCTTCGCGTGGATGCTCTCCTCGAAAGCCTTGACGATGGCATCTTTCATGGATCTTGTGAGCGACTCACCGCGGCTCTTGAGAGACGCGCGCAGCCAGGTCATTTTCTACCACACGGATGAAAGGCGGTAAAGCGGGATTACTTGCGCAGGAATTGGTCGATCCTTTTAACAACGGTCTCTGGTTGCTCCCGGGTCAGTTCTGGATACATCGGCAGGGCTAAAACCTGATCGGAGACGAGCTCGGCGTTGGGAAAGTCTCCCCTTCGGTGGCCGAGATGGGCGAAACCGGGTTGCAGGTGCAAGGGAACGGGATAATAGATGGCGGTTTGGATCCCTTGTGCTTCTAGATGGCGCTTCAGTTCGTCTCTATGGTGAACGCGAATGACATACTGATGGAACACGTGGGATCTTCCCTCGGTGACTTTCGGGAGCCTGATAATCTGCTCCCCCACGAGGCCGGTTGCGGCAAAAAGCTCATGATAGAAGTGCGCCCGTTCGATTCGCTCCACACACCACTGGTCGACGTAGGCAAGCTTCACGGAAAGGGCTGCAGCCTGGATCTCGTCCAAGCGAGAGTTGATGCCCATCGCCTCGTGATAGTATCCGGAGCTTTGCCCGTGGACCCTAAGCATCTTGACCTTTTCGGCGAGCGAGAGCAGCTCCCGCATGGGGCATGATTGGCCAAAGAGATGCACCGGTATGTTCGCTTTGATGCGGCACCCGCTTTTCGGATCGACGACGCCATTTCCATCGGCGCTCGGCTTGAAGCGCTCGACGAGCAGAGCTTCTATTTCTTGTGGTTCCACCAGATAGCTTGCCGGATCGATATCGACAAAGATGGGCGCGGCGGCCAGTCGGGTAACCACCGAGACGGTAGAGAAAAAGGTGAAGGGTGGAACCAGAACCGCATCGCCCGGTCCGATCCCCAAAGCCATGAGCGAGAGGAGGAGCGCGTCGCTTCCGGACGCCACGCCGATGGCAGCCTCGCATTGGAGATACGAGGCCGCCTGCGCTTCGAATTTCTTAACCGCTGGTCCCAAGATAAATTGCTGCGACTCCAGGACCTGATCGATGGCCTGGCGGATCTCGCTCTTTATCTTTCGATATTGCGCTTTGAGGTCGAGAAGCGGGATTCTACTCGGGGATGCTTTCATTATCTTCGCTGCTTTTGGTTTCTGGCTCGGGTGCTTTGCCTTCGAGTTGTCAGACGCTTGTCTTGACTGCCGGCGAGCCGCCCTTTAGGGTCGCCTCCGCCACCTCGGCGAGCAGGCGGTCGTGGTCGTGGTCCAGTGCATAGACTCTGAACTGGACCACCGTGGATGGGATAAACTCAAAAAGCTCAGAGAGAGACCCCTTGGTAATCTCCTCGGTCGATGGATCAAATATGTAAATCTGCTTCTTGCCCATGGAGAAGGGATTTTCAGGCCGGGGGTCCTGGATCGCCATGTCGACCCGAAAGACCAAGTCGCGCTCAGGAGGGGCAAGCGCGGATCGGATCCGCTTCTCCCAGTCGGTATCCTGGATTAGGGAGACGCCGTAACGGAGCTCGTTCAACGAGAGCGTCCGGTCATAGGCCATCTTCCATTTGATATCCCGACGGAGGATCTTTTGCCACTCTCGCGCCAGGGATTCGTTTTCCCCTCGGCTGTGGCGCCAACGAGAGACTTCTTCCAAAAGGGACCAGTCGGTAAGTCGGAGATAGTCTTCCATGTGCTCCAAAGGGTTGCCGGGAAAGATCAGCCGCATGGTGTCGGGGAAGAGCTCCCTCAAATGGAGATCGATGGCGCGGGTCGTTCGATGGTAATAGACGTTGGTGTAAAGGTAGAGCCGGGCATTTAGGAACATCGTCAGCGCGCTGTTGCCGGCCTTGTGGAGCGTCAGTCCTTTGGGGGAAAAAAAGGTATAGTGGATCAACCGCTCGCGGTCGATCGGCCCGACCGCCACGCCGCACATGTAAGAGTCGCGTGAGACATAATCCAGATTGTCGAAGGTGAAAATCCCGCTCGTCAGCGGCTGGAGAAGTCTGACCCATTTGGGCTTGCGGTGATCGTCTTTGCCGGTCTTTTTGATGGGGAAGGCGACATCCTCCGGTCTCAGCTCCTCCCCCGGAGCAAAGGGACCGCTGGGGCTGCGGCGCAGATGCGAAATCAAACCGCCCAATTGCTCTTGGATGATCGCTTGGCTGATATCCTCATGCGTGATTTTGAAATCCGCCAAAAAGTTGTCGTCGAAGAAGTGGCCGAACGGGCCGTGGCCGACATCATGGAGCAGCCCCGTGATTCTCATATACTCCTCAACCAACGGAGCTGAAGGGCAATCCTTGTCGAGAACTCGCCTGAGCGACGGGTAGAGATGTTTGGCAAACTCTCCGGCGAGGTGCATCGCTCCCAGGGAATGTTGGAACCGGCTGTGCTCCGCGGAGGGGTAGACCCAGCGGGCGCTTTGGAGTTGATAGATATAGCGGAGCCTCTGGACCCAAGGGGAATCGATAATATCCTTTTCCGTTACCTCGCCCTTTTTTTGCGGCACCGTGATTTGGATATAGCGGTGAATGGGATCGGCCACTAAGGCCGTTCCCTCGTATTCGCTCTCTATCGTCGGCGCCATTTTTTCAGATCTCGAAGATGACCTGGGCCGTCCATTGATCGCCGGTCTTCTCCATTCGACTTTGGTGATAGGCCACCGAGCGGATCTCGCGCTGAATCTCGTGACGGTCGGGATCGAACTTTTCCCCGGCCACGTCCGCTTTGGCGGAGTTGTCCTTGGCCTCAAGGACTTTGAATTCTTTCAGAAGATATCCGCTACCTTGGAACAAGTAGAGGAGTTCGCGCATCCAGTTCACCATGAGATCATCACGGTCGACCCCTTCGACCTCCAGGGGAAGATGCTCATGGACTTGTACCTTTTCGACGTCGGTCATCAGGTCAAAGAGGGCAAAGCCGGAGTTGGCGAAGAGATCGCCTTGGCTCTTGCCAAAAACCTTAATCACCAAGTCCGAGGAACGGTTCAAGATGCGGTATCTCTTTTGTTCTTTCATAGCGGGGCTGAGCAATCCGTTTTTCTTCGAAACCCCCTACGTCCCGGTGTGTCCACTTTACGGCTGTCGCGCCCGTTGCGTGTCGCTGCAGCAGTGGGAGCGCTGCATCGGCCACCCCTTTATACCCGATTGATCAGGCTCGCTGCAAAGCCCGCTCCGAACCCATTGTCGATATTCACTACGGTGACCCCGGCGGCGCAGGAATTGAGCATGCCCAAGAGGGCGGCGATGCCGTGGAAGCTGGCGCCGTAGCCCACGCTCGTGGGAACGGCAATCACCGGTTTGTCGACCAAGCCGGCCACCACGCTCGGCAAGGCCCCCTCCATTCCTGCGACGACCACAAGCACGGAGGCCGAGCCGAGCTTAGGGCGGTTCTCTAAGAGGCGATGGATGCCCGCCACTCCGACATCAAAGAGTCTCTCCACGCGGTTGCCCATCATCTCAGCCGTTAACGCCGCTTCCTCGGCGACCGGGATATCCGACGTTCCGGCGCATACGATCAGAATGACACCCCTGCCTCTAATGCGGATGGGGCGCGCAATCCAGGTGGCCGCATGCGCTTCAGGATGGTAACGCATCTGCTTTAACTGTTTTCTGAGCTTAGCTATCTTTTCAGGAGAAAGCCGGGTGATGAGGACATTCGCCTGTTGCTTATGCATGCTTCGGGCAATGGCCGCAATCTCAGCGGGGGTTTTTCCTTCTCCCATGATAACTTCGGGAAAGCCTTGCCTTAAAGCGCGGTGATGGTCGACTTTAGCAAAACCAAGATCCTCAAAGGGAAGATGGCGCAGCCGCTCGAGCGCGCGCTCGACCGAGATCCTCCCCGTTCGGACCCCTTTTAGAAGCTCTGCCAAAAGCTCCGAGTCCATTTATTTCCCCGGTGAATCAGCTTTGGAGGCGGCAAGCACTTGTGCCATGAGATAAGCAGGAGTGGAGGCTAGAGTCTGGCTTTGAAATGATCGTAGCCCCGCTGAGGAATGGACAGGGGTTGACCCTTGCTGTCGATGACTTTTGTCCCCTCACGAGAGGGCACACACTTTCCAATGCGGGTGATGGGTACCCCTAAGCGTCTTTTTGCCTTCTCCAGGCGTGACCGATCGCGCCGCCTAACACAAAAGAGCAGCTCGTAATCCTCTCCTCCTGCAAGGGCATAGAGAGGGCCTGCCATTCCTGCGGCGGAACGGTAGGCGCGCGACAGAGGTAAAGCGTTCTGCCAAATGACCGCGCCCATCCCGCTCGCTTCGCAGAGATGACCCAGGTCCTGAAGCAGTCCATCGCTCACGTCAATCATCGCCCGGGCCAGCCTCTCCTTGGATAGCGTCAGTCCTGCCTTCAAGCGGGCAGTCGGCAAAAGATGGCGCGAGACGAGAAAAGGGCGGCCATCTTTCCCGGCTTTGGCTTTTTTTCTCTTCAGCAGCTTGAGTCCAAGGGCAGAGTCTCCTAGGGTTCCAGTGACATAGAGATCGTCCCCTTCCTTCCCCTTGCCTCGGGTGATCGCCCCATAGGGGGCGTATCCAAGCAGAGTGGCGCCGATGAAGAAACGCTCGGAGGCGCTCGTGTCGCCTCCGACTAGTGCCACGCCACTTTGGGAAGCGAGGACTCTGATCCCCCGGTAAAATTCTTCTACATCCTCAGTCCTTAAATCGATAGGGATGCCCAAAGAAAGGGTGAGATAAGCAGGTTGCCCTCCCATCGCCGCTATGTCGCTCAGATTGACCGCCAACGTCTTGTAGCCCAAGCTATAAAATGAGGTCCATCGAAGGTCGAAGTGGATTCCTTCAATGAGCAGATCTGTGGTGATGAGAAAGGATCGGTCCCTACATTCTAGCCACGCGGCGTCGTCCCCAATTCCTAGTCGGACGCCGCGCCCCTTTGGGGTGAGCCGGCGAATTCGCTCGATAAGGCCGAACTCCCCAAGCTTGCTGAGTCTCATCTAGGCTATAAGGGGAAGCGCCCTGTCCTTCCGCACTCTCTCGCTCGGCTTCGCACCCTTCTTTCTCCGTCTCCCATTTTCCGGCTTTGATTTCCGTTCCGAAAGCACAGCCCTGGCTGCGCTCGTTGTCCGGACCTTATCTAAGAGGGCTATTTTCAACACATCCGACATATTCTTGACCGGGAAGAATCTCAGTTTACGACGCAGGGGCTTGGGGATCTCTTCCAGATCCTTCTGGTTTCTTTCGGGAACGATGATAGTTCTGATTCCCGCTCGAAAAGCCGCCAGACATTTCTCTTTCAAACCTCCAACGGGCAGGACTCTGCCCCGCAAGGTAATTTCACCGGTCATCGCCACGTCACGGCTTACGGGCCTCTTGGTCAGGGCGGAGATGAGCGAGGTTGCCATAGTGATGCCCGCCGAGGGTCCGTCTTTGGGAATTGCGCCTGCAGGGACATGGATGTGGATGTCGAGCCTTTGGTAGAAATCTTCCTCAATGCCCAATTTTTTTGCCTGGGAGCGGGCGTAACTCACGGCGGCTTGGGCGGACTCCTTCATCACTTCGCCCAGCTGCCCGGTGAGGGTGAGGTTTCCCCGGCCTTTAGAGAGCGATGACTCTATGTAGAGGACTTCTCCTCCCGCGCTTGTCCAGGCAACGCCGGTCGCGACCCCGATCTCGTGCTGCTCCTGCTCGGGTTCAGGAAGGAATTTTGGCGGGCCCAAGAACAGGTGGAGGTTGGCACGGGTCACGCGGGCGAGCTCTTTTTTACCCTCCGCGATCTTGCGGGCGACTTTGCGGCAAATCGAGGCGATCTCCCGCTCGCAATTTCTAAGCCCCGCTTCTTTGGTGTACTGAGCGATGATGCGTAGCACCGCGTCGTCGGAAATCTCCAGGCGACTGTTAGAGATTCCGTTGTCCTGCAATTGTCTGGGGATGAGGAACTTGCGGGCGATTTCCAGTTTTTCTTCGTTGGTGTAGCCGGAGAGCTGCAGGACCTCCATGCGATCCGCGAGAGCCGGCGGAACAGGGTCGAGCAGATTGGCCGTGCAGATGAAGAGGACGTTGGACAGATCAAAGGGCAGATTGAGATAATGGTCGCTGAAGGCGTGGTTCTGCTCCGGATCCAACACCTCCAAGAGCGCCGCCGATGGATCCCCGCGGAAGTCCGTTCCGACCTTGTCGATCTCGTCGAGTATGAAGACCGGATTGTTAGAGCCGGCCTGCTTAATGCCTTGAATGATCCTGCCAGGCAGGGCGCCGACATAGGTCCGCCTGTGACCGCGGATTTCTGCCTCATCCCGGATTCCACCTAGGGAGATCCGGACAAAATTTCTGCCGAGGGAGCGGGCGATTGATTTTCCGAGTGAGGTCTTCCCGACCCCCGGGGGTCCGACAAAGCAGAGGATGGGGCCCTTGATTTTGCGCCGGAGCTTGTTGACCGCTAGGTATTCGAGGATCCGCTCCTTAATCTTTTCGAGATTGTAGTGGTCTTCGTCCAGGACCTTCTTCGCTTTCTGGATATTTAGATTATCCTTGGTCTTTTTGCCCCAAGGCAGCTCCACAAGCCAATCGAGATAAGTCCGCACCAGAGAGGCCTCCGAAGATTCCGGGTGCATCTGTTCAAGTCGCTTGAGTTGCTTGTCGGCTTCTCGCTTCACCTCCAAAGGCATCTTAGCTTTCTCGAGCTGTTTTTTAAGCTCGTTGATCTCCTCGGTCCTCTCATCCCCCTCACCCAGCTCCTGCTGGATTTGCTTGAGCTGTTCCCGCAGGAAGTACTCCCGCTGGGTTTTGCTCATCTCCTCTTTGGCCTGATTTTGGATGCGGGCCTGCATGGTTGAAAGCTCGAGTTCGCGGGTGAGCAGTTCGTTGACCTTCTTCAGGCGGGCAACTGGGTCGAAGATCTCCAGGATGCCCTGGCTCTCTTCGATCTTGAGGCGCAAGTTAGAGGCGACTAGATCCGCCAGCACTCCAGGATCGCTGATGTTATCCGTCACCATGACGATTTCCGGCGGAAGATTTTTCAGGTTTAAGATCTGCTCGATCTTTTCCTTAATGCTTCGCATCAAGGCCTCGACCTCAATCGAAACCTCCGTTGAGCCGGCTTCCACGACCTTGCGGATTTTTACTTCGAAGAAGGGCCGCTCCCGGAGATAGCTTTCAATCTCCGCTTTGGACAGGCCCTGGACGAGGATCTTTACGCGCCCGTCAGCCAACTTGAGCATGCGCATGATCGAAGCCACGGTTCCAACCCGGTAGATGTCGTCCGAAGCGGGATTGTCTTCGGCGGCGTTCTTTTGCGCCGCCAAGAAGATCAAGCGGTCGCGCGCGAGCGATTCCTCGACGGCGCGGATCGAGATGTCTCTGCCGACGAAGAGGGGAAGCATCATATAGGGGTAAATGACGATGTCGCGGATGGGCAACAGAGGGAGCAGGTCCGGGACCGCCACTTGAGAGCTCTTGCTTTCTTGACCCTCAACGTTCCATTCCACTTGATTCATAAGGTTTGATTCCTTTTGTACAGTTAATCACACTCGCAGCGGAGGTCAATAAGAATTTTCAGCTGCTGTAGTGTTGGGAGTATAGGCGCGACAGTATGGCGATGGGTTGTCATCCAAATATTTGCTTGACTTTTTCGAAAAAGCTTTTCGAGAGGGGATGAACTTCCTCCCCTCCGAGTGCCGCAAACTCCTTTAAGAGTTCCTTCTGCCGCGCTGTCAGATGAGTGGGCGTCTCGACAAGTAGCCGCACGTGTTGATCTCCCTGCTGATATCCCTGGATGTCTCTGATGCCTTTGCCTTTTAGGCGGAATACCCTTCCCGCTTGAGTCCCCGGCGGTATCTTCATCTTGACCTTTCCCTCTAGGGTGGGCACTTCAATCTCAGCCCCCAAGGCGGCCTGGACGAAACTAATGGGAACCTCACAGATGATTTCCAAACCTTCACGGACAAAGAGAGGATGAGGCTCCACCTGAATAACAACGTAGAGGTCCCCCGCGGGCCCGCTCGAAAGGCCGGCTTCTCCCTCGCCTCTGAGCTTGAGCCGGGAGCCGGTGTCCACCCCAGGGGGAATCTTCACACTTAAGATATGGAACTTGCGCACGCGTCCTGCGCCATGGCAGGTTTCGCAAGGGTCGCTGATGATGGTCCCTTGGCCGCCACATTGGTTGCAAGTCCGGGAGATGCTGAAGAAGCCTTGTTGGAAATTGACTTGGCCCTTGCCTCGGCAGGTTGGACAGGTTCGAGGTGAGGTGCCAGGCTTGGAACCGCTTCCATGACAAGTGTCGCACAGACTTTGCCTGGGGATTTTAACCTTTTTTTCTGCACCGAAGGCGGCTTCTTCGAAAGTCAGATTGAGGTTATAACGAAGATCTTCGCCTCGTGACTGGGTGCGTCTTCGGGAGGTCCCGGCTCCAAAGAACTCGCCGAAAATGTCGCCGAAGATATCTTCAAACCCACCCGAGAAATTAAATCCGCCCCTGAACGGGCCTCCATCTCCGAAGGCGGCGTGACCGAACTGATCGTATTGGGCCTTTTTTTGGGGATCGGTTAGGACCTGATAGGCCTCGGAGACCTCTTTAAATTTTTCTTCCGCCTGTTTGTCCCCGGGATTCCGGTCAGGATGATACTTCAACGCCAGTTTTCGGTAGGCTTTTTTAAGCTCCTCTTCACTGGCTTTTCGACCGACACCGAGCAGTTCGTAGTAGTCCTTCTTTCCGTTCAACCGTAAACCTCTTACAAATACTCTCTCGATATAACGAGAAAGCCCCTCTCCTCAACAGTTAGAGAAAAAGGGGCCTTCCTTCGGGAATCTTCGAGTAGGCTTCTTCCGTGATTCCTCTAATCTTTAACCTCTGTAAAGTCCGCGTCGACTACGTCTTCTTTTTTCTTCCCTCCTCCGTCTGTCTCCGTCTGATGCGCAGAGGACTGTTGTTGCGACGAAGACTGCTGTTGGGAGGCTTTGGCATACATCGTCTCCGCGAGCTTGTGGGAAGAGCGTGTCAGCTCATCCGTCGCAGTGCGAATCGCCTGGACATCCTGGCTCTCCACCGCCTTTTTGGCTTTTGCCAAAGCCGTTTCGATATTTTCCTTCACCCCCGCATCCAATTCGCCTCCATATTCCTTGAGTGATTTCTCGGTCGAATAGATGAGAGAGTCAAGCTGGTTGCGTGCTTCTACCGTCTCCTTGCGCTGCTTGTCCTCGACCGCATGGGCCTCTGCGTCTTTGACCATCTGCTTGATCTCTTCTTCGTTAAGACCGCTGGATGCGGTGATCTTGATGGACTGCTCCTTGCTGGTTCCGAGATCCTTTGCCGAGACGTGGACGATACCGTTGGCGTCGATATCGAACGTAACCTCAATCTGGGGCATCCCTCTCGGAGCGGGGGGAATCCCCACCAGATCGAATTGACCTAGAAGCTTATTGTCCGCCGCCATCTCTCTCTCGCCTTGAAAGACGCGGATCGAAACCGCGGTCTGGCTATCTTGAGCGGTCGAAAAGGTTTGGCTCTTCCGCGTCGGGATCGTTGTATTGCGCTCGATCAACTTGGTGAAGACTCCTCCCAACGTTTCGATTCCCAGGGACAACGGAGTCACGTCCAGGAGAAGCACGTCTTTGACTTCTCCCTTCAATACGGCCGCTTGAATGGCCGCCCCCACGGCGACCACCTCATCCGGGTTGACTCCCTTGTGTGGCTCCTTGCCAAAAATCTTCTTCACCCTTTCCTGAACCGCGGGCATCCGCGTCATCCCTCCAACCAGGATGACTTCATTGATATCGCTTGGACTTAAGCCCGAATCCTTTAAGGCCTGGCGGCAGGGAGCTTCGGTTCTGTCGATCAAGTCGCCGCACAGGGCCTCGAGCTTGGAGCGTGTCAACTTCATATTGAGATGCTTGGGTCCATTCTGATCTGCGGTAATGAAAGGAAGATTGATATCTGTCTCCATCGAGGAAGAGAGTTCGCATTTGGCCTTTTCCGCGGCTTCTTTTAGGCGCTGCAGGGCCATCCGGTCCTTGCGCAGATCGATTCCTTGATCCTTCTTGAACTCGTCGGCCAGGTAATCGATGACTCTCTGGTCAAAGTCCTCGCCGCCCAGGAAGGTATCGCCGTTGGTTGCCTTGACCTCAAACACACCGTCCCCGATCTCCAGGATGGAGATATCGAAAGTGCCCCCACCTAGGTCGAAGACGGCAATCTTCTCGTCCTTCTTTTTATCCAGCCCGTAGGCCAAGGAGGCTGCTGTGGGTTCATTGATAATACGGAGCACGTTCAGTCCTGCGATGCGACCCGCATCCTTGGTTGCCTGCCTTTGGCTGTCGTTGAAATAGGCCGGGACCGTAATCACAGCCTCGGTTACTTTTTCGCCCAGATAATCTTCGGCAGTCTGCTTCATCTTCTGGAGAATGAAAGCGGAGATCTCTGCCGGGCTGTAACTTTTTCCTCGGATCTCTACCCAAGCATCGCCATTATCTGCCCGAACAACTCTATAAGGCAGGACCTTCATCGCCCTCTGGACCAAAGGATCATCATAGCGCCGCCCAATAAGCCGTTTCACGGCGGAGATAGTATTCTCCGGATTGGTGATGGCCTGTCTCCGAGCGATTTGTCCGGCCAGCCGTTCTCCGCTGTCAGAGAAGCCGACGACGGATGGGGTGGTTCGGCTCCCCTCGGAATTAGCAATGACGTTGGGATCGCCTCCCTCCATGATGGCGACACAGGAATTCGTTGTTCCCAGATCAATTCCAATAACCTTTGCCATTTTTGTCTCCTAGAAATGCGATTTTGTAATCGCAGTGACTTTATTTAATCATCCCTCTACCCTTTTTCAACCTCCCCTGCTTCCTCTTTTTTCTCTTTTGTTTCAGGTCCCTTAGAGACGCTGACCAAAGAAGGCCGGAGCAGACGATCAAGCAGGTAGTACCCCTTATGGTGCTCCGCCACAACCGTGTTTGGTTTGTGTTCCTCGCTTTCCACCCGGGCTATCGCTTCGTGCTTCTCTGGATCGAAGGTTTCGCCCATAGCGGAAATTTGCGTTACTCCATGTTTGCTTAAGACTTCGAGGAAGGCCTTGAGAACCATCTCAATCCCTTCCACGAGCGGCTCCCCATTCCCGCCGCCTTTTGCGTGCTCGACTGCGCGCTCTAGATTATCTAGGATCGGCAGAAGATCTCTGATAAGGCTCTCATTGGCATAACGAATGGCTTCGCCCTTCTCTCGAGCCATTCTTCTTTTGAAGTTTTCGAGTTCCGCTGTCTGGCGCAGGAATCGGTCGTAGTTCTGCTTTGCCTCCAGTTCTTTCGCTTCCAGCTGCTGGCGAAGCTGTTCCAGCTCTGAGCTGGAGGATAGTTCGACTTCGGAGGACTCTCTATCCTTCTCCTCTCCTACTTCAGTTCCTATGGGACTGTTCGCTTTCTTAATGGTCTCACCCATTGTTCGATGGTTCCCTCAATACAGTTCGAAAAATTTAAGCACGCCCCCCTTTTTTGTCAACGCCCTTAGGTAAAAAGCCATTGATATTTAAGAACATTGCGCGTTTGTGCTAAAAGTGCTAAAAGTTCTATCAAAACCAAAATACTACTGTGCACCCTTTCTGCGTAACCCCTGCTATAGTACTACGTTCTTGGCCCTTCGGGGAGTCCGATAAGATCGTTTCGTTCCTCACCGAGGCCTATGGGAAGGTCAATGGCATCGCTAAAGGAGCCAGGCGCTCTCGCAAGAGGTTTGTCAACACGCTGGAACCATTCTCTCTGGTTAAACTGAGCTTTAAGGATCGACCCCACAGGGGATTGGCTTTTGTTCATGCTTGCGATTTGGTCCGGCCCTTTAGATATCTGACCGCGAGCCTGGAAAAGATCGCCTACGCCTCTTACCTAACGGAGATCACCGAGGGACTTACCGGCGAGCGGGAGGAGAATCGGGCGCTTTTCGAGCATCTGAGAGAAGGCTTAATCTTTTTGGAAGAGCGAGAGCCCTCCCTTTCGTTCCTTACCTTTTTTGAGTTGAGACTGCTCAGGTTGTCAGGTTACCAGCCGTCGTTGGAGCGCTGTCGCCGCTGCGGAAGGAGTTGGGCATCCGATCTTCAGAAGAAGTGGCGCTTCAGTCCGCGCGACGGCGGAATCCTTTGTGAGGCCTGTTCCAACTTTAGGAAAGAAGTCATGCCCGTGTCGCCCGAGGCGCTCGACGTATTGGCGGATCTTCAGAGAGCCAACAGCCTCCTTTCGCATCACCTTTCTTTACCTCCTGCCGCTCTCAAGGAAAGCCTATCCGTTCTGCTTCGGTTTATCCAATTCCTGATGAATAGAGAGTTGAAATCGGCTCCGTTTCTTGACGCCTTTTCCTTCGCGTGAGTTTTTTTGCGAGTGACGAGTTGAAAAAACGATCCAGAAGTCGTATCCAAAGATTTTATGGCTAAGCAAAAAAAATACATCTATTCCTTCGGCGGGGGTAAAGCTCAGGGAAAAGCGAGTATGCGAGCCCTCCTGGGGGGAAAGGGAGCCGGCCTGCACGAAATGACCCGAGTCGGCATCCCTGTTCCTCCAGGCTTCACCCTTACGACCGATGTTTGTACCTACTTTTATGCGCGTCAACTTCACTATCCGAAAGGGCTGGAAGGTGAGGTCATAGAGGCGCTTCATCAGGTGGAGAAAATTCTGGGCCGCCGCTTTGGAGATCGTGCGAACCCCTTGTTGGTTTCGGTCCGGTCCGGCGCGCGCGAGTCGATGCCCGGGATGATGGACACGATTTTGAATCTGGGTCTCAATAACCAGACGGTTCAAGGCCTGATCGCCCGCACGCAGAACCCTCGCTTTGCCTACGATTGCTACCGCCGCTTTGTCCAGATGTACGGTGATGTGGTGTTAGGGCTTAAGCCGACTGAAAAGCATGAGCGGGATCCGTTCGAGGTCATCCTCGAGCGCAAAAAAGAGTCGCGGCGCGCGCGTTTCGACACCGATCTGACCGCTGACGACCTCAAGGATCTTGTGGCGGCATTCAAGGCAGAGATCAAGGCCAAACTGGGAAAAGATTTTCCCGAAGATCCCTATAAACAGCTTTGGGGCGCCATCGGCGCAGTGTTTGGCTCATGGAACAACGAGCGTGCCATTGAGTACCGCAGGATTAACCGCATCCCTGACGATTGGGGGACTGCAGTCAATGTGCAGGCGATGGTCTTTGGCAATCTGGGGAACGACTGCGCCACGGGCGTCGCATTTACGCGAGATCCCGCGACGGGTGAAAAGTGCTTTTACGGCGAGTTCCTGGTCAATGCGCAGGGTGAGGATGTCGTGGCGGGCATCCGCACGCCGGGGCCAATCGCAGAGTTGAAAGGGGTCATGCCCGAGGCCTACCGTGAGCTAAAGCGCGCCTGCAAGATGCTGGAGAGGCATTACAAGGATATGCAGGACATCGAGTTCACGATTGAGAAGAGAAAGTTGTGGTTGCTCCAGACGCGGAACGGCAAGCGGACCGGCTTTGCCGCTGTGCGAATCGCTCTTGATATGGTGGAAGAAAGGCTGATTTCTAAGGAGCAGGCGCTGCTTCAGGTCGAGCCGGAGCAGCTCAACCAACTTTTGCGCCCGATTTTCGATCATGCCGACAAGGAGCGTGCGGCGAAGGCGGGAAGAATTCTCGCCAGGGGACTCCCTGCGGGACCCGGGGCAGCGACCGGCCGCATCGTCTTCCATGCTGAAGATGCGGACGAGTGGAAGAAACGAGGGGAACAAGTCGTTCTGTGTCGTATTGAGACCAGTCCGGATGACATACGCGGAATGGCCGCAGCCGAAGCCATTTTAACCGCGCGCGGTGGGATGACCTCGCATGCGGCCCTTGTGGCGCGGCAGATGGGCAAGGTCTGCGTCGTAGGGTGTGAGGCTCTTCAAATCGACTACTCTTTGAGAGAGATGCGAGTGAATGAAATCCGGCTGAAAGAAGGGGATTGGATCTCGGTGGACGGGAGCACGGGTGATGTTATTCAGGGAGAGATTCGAACCCTTCCCTCCGAAGTCCTTCAAGTTTTGATTGACGGAACTTTAGATGGAAAGGGATCTCGCGTATACCAGCGGTTCGTCAAGCTCATGAGATGGGCGGATGCGACGCGAAAGATCGGTGTCCGAACCAACGCCGACCAGCCAGACCAGGCGCAAATATCTCTGGCCTTTGGCGCAGAGGGGATAGGCCTGTGCCGCACAGAGCACATGTTTTTCGAGGAGGAACGAATCCTGGCGGTTCGCGAGATGATCTTAGCCGAGGATCAAGCGGGTCGCCGGCAGGCGTTGGCCAAACTCCTGCCGATGCAGAAGAAAGATTTCAAGGGGATCCTCGATATCATGGGGAATCTGCCGGTGACCATCCGCACCTTAGATCCGCCTCTGCATGAGTTTCTGCCCAAGACGGAAGAAGAGATCGTCGAACTCGCGGAGACTATGAAGGTGCCAGCGGCGAAGCTCAAGAGCAAAGTGGAACTCCTGCACGAGTTTAATCCGATGCTCGGGCACCGGGGATGCCGTCTGGGCATCTCCTACCCTGAGATCACCGAGATGCAGGCGAAGGCGATCTTCGAGGCGGCATGTGAACTGCGCCGCGAGGGGAAGAATCCATTCCCGGAGGTGATGATTCCTCTTGTCGGCACCCGCCAAGAACTTCATCTGCAGCGAGAGATTGTCGAGCACGCTGCCCATGAAGTGATGAAGGCTTACGGAGTCAGGGTCCGCTACCTTGTGGGTACCATGATCGAGCTGCCCCGGGCCTGCCTGGTGGCCGACGAGATCGCCCGTGAAGCGGAATTCTTTTCGTTTGGAACCAACGATTTGACGCAAACCTGTCTCGGTTTGTCGCGCGATGACGCGGGAAAATTCCTCCCGAGCTATGTCTCTCAGAAGATTTTTCCAGACGATCCGTTTGTGAGCCTTGACCGGGACGGCGTAGGTAGCCTGATGCGCATCGGACTCGAGAAGGGGCGGCGGGTGAGGAAGGAACTTGAAATCGGTATATGCGGCGAGCACGGGGGAGATCCTCGCTCGGTCGCTCTGTGCCATGAGATAGGCTTGGATTATGTCAGTTGTTCCCCCTATCGCGTTCCTGTCGCAAAGCTAGCGGCCGCCCAGGCTGCCCTGCGCAAAAAAACTTATGGTTTTTCCCGCACATAGTTCAGCACGATAAAGTTGACACCATAGGCAATTTCAACGATAATTTAATCCTCTCAAGAGGATTTTATGGAACCGCGCATAGCTGAGCTTCTGGTTCGTGGGGGTATCGTCACCCGGGAGCAGCTCAGAGACGCTCTGGATAAGGAGAAGAAGAACGGATCCAACCTTGTTCAGGAGCTTGTGCAGCTTGGTTTTACGACCGAAGCCAACTTGACGGATTTCCTCGCCAAACAGTTTGGCATCGAAAAGGTCGAACTGGATATCGAACAGATTGAGGAAGCGGTCTTCAATCTGATTCCCACCCAGATCATTCAAAAACATAAGATCATTCCAATCAGGCTCGTCGGCTCTACTCTCACCGTGGCCATGACCGACCCGACCGACCTCATTGCGATCAACGAGGTGAAGTTTATCACGGGCTACGGCGTGCGCGTGGTCTTGGCCGCGAGTTCAGCCCTTAAGAAAATCTTGGACCAACGCTTTGGCGGGGTCAGTTATGAGGAGGTCTTAAAGAAGTTCGGCGAAGGCGAGATGGAGGTGATCCACGATCGAGAGGAGATCAGCCTCCAAGACCTCGAACAGGCAACGAATGAAGCGCCGGTGGTTACGCTGGTCAATGCCGTTTTGGCCGATGCGGCCAAACGGGGGGCGAGCGATATTCATATCGAGCCATACGAAAAGGTTTTTCGCGTACGCTTTCGTATCGATGGGGTGCTGTACGAAATCATGAATCCCCCCCCCAAGCTCAAGAACCCTTTGCTCTCTCGGCTCAAAGTAATGGCCGAGCTCGATATCGCTGAGAGGCGACTCACCCAAGATGGGCGGATCAAGCTGAAGATGGGCGCCGGGAAGGAATTGGATGTTCGAGTCTCGGTGCTCCCGACTCTCTTCGGAGAAAAGATCGTCATGCGCCTCCTGGACAAGTCGAACCTTCAGCTGGATATGTCGAAGCTCGGCTTTGATCCCAAGACCTTGAGCGATTTTCAGGAGGCGATCCATAAGCCCTACGGAATGGTCCTTATCACTGGGCCCACGGGGAGTGGTAAGTCGACGACTCTATACTCTGCCCTTTCCGAGCTGAACAAGCTGGATGTGAACATCTGCACGGCTGAAGATCCTGTCGAGTATAACATCATGGGAATTAACCAAGTGCAGGTTCGCGATGAAATAGGGCTCAACTTTGCTGTCTGCCTGCGCTCCTTTCTTCGTCAAGACCCCGACATTATTATGGTGGGAGAGATCCGGGATTTGGAAACAGCTCAAATAGCTGTAAAGGCAGCTCTCACCGGCCATCTTGTTCTGAGCACCCTCCATACCAATGACGCGCCTTCTACTGTGGACCGCCTCATTAATATGGGCGTAGAGACTTTCTTGCTTACCTCTTCGATTAATCTGATCGCGGCGCAGAGATTAGTCCGAAAAATCTGCAGCAGCTGCAAGGCTCCGGTGGAAGTCGCCCCGGAGGCTCTAATCAATATCGGCGTTGACCCCGTAGAGGTCAGCGGAGGCTTCCCCACGTTTTGCGGGAAGGGATGCCCCGTTTGTAACCAAACGGGCTATAAGGGGCGGATAGCCATTTATGAGATATTGGTAATGCATGAAACCATGAAGGAATTAATCCTCAGGGGGGGATCGGTCGCAGAGCTGAAGCGGGAGGCGGTGAAGTTGGGCATGAGCACGCTCAGAATGAGTGCCATTCAGAAGGTCCGAGAAGGTCAAACGACCATCGAAGAGACCGTCCGGGTCACTGATACAGATAAAGGGTTTGGGTCAGTCTTCTCTCTGGATGTATAATGCCAATCATCCAGATGCAGCCTGAGCCAGCGCACGACCCTTAAGAACTCTAGGGAAAGCGTAACTAGGAGGTTTTATGCCGGCCTTTTTGTGGGAAGGGAGAACTTCCCAGGGAAAGATCATGAAGGGTGAGACAGAAGCCGTAAGCCAGCAGGCTGTGATCGCCTGGCTGAGAAGCCAACGCATCCAACCTATTCCTGCAAGGATTCGCGAAAAGGGGAAGGGGTTGGAGAAAGAAGTCAAGATTCCTGGTTTCGGGGCAAAGGTCAAGGCCCGCGATTTGATGGTCTTCACACGTCAATTCGCTACTATGATCGACGCCGGCCTCCCTATAGTTCAGAGCCTGGATATTCTGGGCCAACAAACGGAAAACAAGCTTCTAAGGAGCACCCTCCAAACTATCAGGCGGGACGTTGAGGGCGGATTCACGCTCGCTGATTCCTTGAAGAAGCATCCCAAAGTCTTTGATGAGCTCTATGTCAATATGGTGTCAGCAGGGGAGGAGGGGGGTGTCTTGAATAACGTTCTCAATCGGATTGCTCTGTTCATCGAGAAGGCCGACAAGCTAAAGAGAAAAGTCAAAGGCGCGATGATTTATCCCTGCACCATCATCGCAGTCGCGGTGATCGTGGTCGCCATATTGCTCATCTATGTCATCCCCGTGTTTGCTGAGATGTACGGCAGTATGGGTAAAGCCTTGCCGGCTCCCACCCAGATCACGATCAATATCAGCAACTGGGTTCGCGCCTACTTTCTTTACCTAGTAATCGTGCTTGTTGGTATCGGTGTGGCTCTCTCCATGTATTACAAAACGGAGAACGGAAGGGTGACCGTCGACGGGATTATGCTTAGAATGCCCGTGCTGGGGGACCTTCTCCGCAAGGTCGCGGTGGCCCGTTTCTCACAGAACATGTCGATCCTCTTGACCTCAGGAGTGCCCATCCTAGACGGTCTGGCGATCACCTCTAAGACAGCTGGGAATAAGGTTGTGGAAAAGGCGGTTATGGCCGCTCGCCTCAGCATCAGCCAGGGAAAAACTGTCGCGGAGCCATTGATGGAGAGCAAGGTTTTTCCTCCGATGGTCTGTCATATGGTGGCCATCGGCGAAAATACCGGCGCCCTGGATTCGATGCTCAAGCGCGTCGCTGATTTTTACGAGGATGAGGTCGACAACGCCGTCGCCAACCTCACGGCTCTGATGGAACCGGTGATCATGATTGTCCTAGGAATTATTCTCGGCGGACTGGTGATCTCGATGTATCTCCCGATCTTCCAACTCGGTTCTGTGATTTCCTAAAAGGGACTGTAGCAGAGCTTTGAACTCTGAACATCAATCTTTGAACGAGGAACAAAGAGAGCTGACCCATAGGATCAAGTGGCTGCTTTTCCTCAGGGTAGTCATACTCTCCTTTTTCCTCGGCGCTACGGCGCTCGTCCCTTTTTTTAAAGGCGGCGATGCCGGCCTATTTCGTTCCCTGCAATTCCCGCTTATTGCGGCCTATCTCGTCTCTATCAGTTCGGCCCTCATTCTTTCCCGGATTCAGAACCTGGCGGTTTTTGCTCACGCGCAGGTTGATTTTGATGTCCTTCTAATTACCGGCATCATCTTCATCACCGGAGACATGGAGAGTCCCTTCCCGTTTCTTTACAACCTAGCCATCATCAACAGCGCCATTTTGTTGTTTTATCGAGGGGCCTTTATCACTGCGGGGGTCTCCGGTCTATGCTACGGGGGGATTCTTCTATGGAGCCACTATCGCTCCTTCGGCACTTGGGTTTCCGCCCGCGAGCCTCTAGTTATGGGTCTGACTTTCAACATACCGACCTTCTTCATTATTGCTTTTCTGAGTGGATTCCTCGCCCGGAGGGTCTACGAGGCGGAACAGCTTCTCAAACAAAAGCAAAGGGAATATCTGGATCTTGATGCACTTAAGGAGGCGTTGATTGAAGGGGTAGGAAGCGGCGTTGCCATTACTGATTTGAAGGGGAGTATCAGCTACTTCAACAATAAAGCCAGGAGCCTTACCTCTCTCAATGAGGAGCCGGTGAAGGGGAAGAAACTTTCCCATATCTTTCCCAGCCTCTCCTTTAGCTTCGATGGGCCCGTAGAGCCCCAAAAGATTGTCGTCAAAGAGTTTCCATTTACCGATCCCAAAGGGCGCAATAAAGATTTGAGATTGACCCTGGCGCCGTTAAGAGATCCTAGCGATCAGCCTATCGGTTTTGTCTCGATCTTTGAGGACGTAACAAGACAAAAAGAACTCGAGGAAAAAGTCCGGCTAGAGGAAGAGATGCGGAAGGCGAGGGAGAAAGAGTTGGCCCCGGACGGAGGAAACGAGTCCAAATCGGATTTCCGCTTCGAAGGAGTTGTGGGTCAAGGCGGTGGAGTGGATAAGATTTATCAACTCGTTCAAAAGGTGGCGGCTACCGACACTAACGTTTTGATCACGGGCGAGAGCGGGACCGGAAAGGAGCTAGTGGCCAGAGCGATTCATTTTAACGGTCCGCGAAAAGATGGGCCCTTTGTGGCGGTCAACTGCGGAGCCATTCCAGAAAACTTGATCGAGAGCGAGCTCTTTGGCCATGTGCGCGGCGCTTTCACGGGAGCGGTTTCGGACCGCGATGGGCTATTCAAGCAGGCCGATGGGGGCAGCATCTTTCTGGATGAAATTGCAGAGATCCCTCTCCACCTTCAGGTTAAGCTGCTCAGGGTCCTTCAAGAGAGATCCTTTACTCCGGTCGGGGGCAGCAAGCAAATCAATGTTGATGTCCGGGTGATCTCAGCGACCAATAAAGACCTTCGAAAAGAGGTAGAGAAGGGCCGATTTCGCGAGGACCTGTTCTATCGCCTCAATGTAGTTCAGATATCCACGCCCCCTTTGAGGAATAGAAAAGAGGATATCCCCGCGCTGGTGCACTATTTCATCCAAAAGTTCGCGCAGGCTCATCATAAACAGGTCGGAGAGATTTCCAGCGACACGCTCAGGCATCTCATGAACTACAACTTCGCGGGAAATATCCGCGAATTAGAGAACATCATCGAGCATGCAGTGGCGGTGACTAACAATTCAATTATCACCGAGGCGGATCTTCCCGGCCATATCAAAGGGGTCTCCATCTCTGAAGAGTCCAGTCTGTTCGAGAAGACAGCCCCCGGAGGCACCGATGCCTTCTTCAGCCGGGGGGTCTCTCTGGATGATGAGCTAGCGACTCATGAAAAGTGTCTACTCTTAAGTGCGTTGAAAAAATCTAACGGGGTACAAAAGAGGGCGGCTGACCTTTTAGGAATCAACTATCGATCCTTCAGGCACAGGTTGGAGAAGTATGGTCTATTAAATATGAAGAATGGTTTGTCTGAACCCGAAGAGACCTCAGAGTAACATTTTTTAGTATAGGCCGCAGTTTGCCAATTTGTTACCTTTGTAAAGAATGCCATTATTTGTAAGTTACAGAAAATTTTCAAAATTTCCATTGATATTCTAACTCTTTGTTCTTCAAAGATATTTTTCAAAGCTATCTGGAAACGTCTAGAAAAAGGGCCGACTCAAAATGGCCGAAGCTAGCTGGCCCCGTTCTTGCTCACTGCGTAAGTTGTTCCTTAGGTACAAGGAAAAAAAAGAAGGAGGTGAAAAGGGTTATGGATAGATTAAGGTTAAAAGGCGAAGGGGGTTTTACCCTCATCGAGCTATTGGTGGTCATAGCCATCATCGGTATTCTGGCTGCCATCGCTATCCCGCAGTTTGCAGCGTATCGGAGGAGAGGGTTTGAGGCCACAGCTAAGGCCGATTTGAGGAATGCCGCTACGGCACAGGAGGCATATTTTGTCACCAAAAATGCCTACTTGTCGGGCGCGATTACTAGTCAAAACCCTCCTGGTTATAATCAGAGCGCAGCTATTACTATGACGTCGGCTGCGGGAACGGGCACGTTTCTTCTAACGGCGACGCATGCTAATTGCGCTGCTGTTAATTGGACATATGACAGCCTAACAGGTGTCCCGAGCAACACAACGTGTCCGCCATAATTGGCCGCTGTAACTCGAGAGCTTGATTCTCCACGATCGGGGGGAGGAAGAATATCTTCTTCCCCCCTTTTGTTTCTTGGCACAGGCTTTCTTAAACCACCTTCATTTAAATTGTCCGTGAACTTCGAACAATTGCGTCCCCGAAAAGACTCTCTAGGCCTGTTGATATTGCTTGGGATGGTGCTCTGGTTTAGCCACGAGATGATATGGGATGGCAAAGTTCCTTTCTTTCGAGATATGGGAACCTACTTTTATCCCATGCGGTTCGCCCTGGCTGAGAGTTTTAAGGCCGGAGAGCTTCCCCTTTGGGATCGCCATATAGCCATGGGCTTTCCGCTCCTTGCAGATTTTCAGTCAGGGGCCTTCTATCCGCCCCATCTTCTTTATTTCTTCCTGCCCTTTTTTGCTGCTGTAAGGATTCTATTTGTCCTCCACTACCTTGTTGCAGCCACAGGAGGCTACTTTCTCTGCCGTCGTTGGGGATTTCCTCCGTACCTAGCTATTGTAGGCGGCATCCTCTTTACTTTCGGCGGCATGATCGTTTCCCTGACCAACCTGCTCAATCATTTTCAAGCAGCTGTCTGGCTACCCTGGGTGCTTTTCTTCGGCGAGAGATACCTACAGGTCCAGCGCCGGAAGCATTTCCTTGAGTTCACTTTGGTATTGCTGCTTCAATTCCTTGCCGGATCGCCTGAATTTTATCTGATGACTACGGTGCTCCTATTTCTTGACAGCCTAAGAGTCAAGACGGCGGGATCTGGCATCAGTTATCACGGGGTTTTTTTTGGGCTGGCAGCGGCAAACGGTTTAGTTGCGGCACTATCCATGGTTCAGGTGCTGCCGACCGTTGAACTCCTTTTGGAGTCGCGCGGCCGGAGATCCATTCTCTATCCAGAGGCGACTCTTTGGTCACTTCATCCTTCCAACTTAATTAATCTCTTTTTTTTCGATAAGGAGGTCGATACACAAATATCTGGTGGCATCAATCTGTTTTTTGCTCGCGATATTCCGTTCCTTGTCAGTCATTACCTCGGAGTTGCCTCTTTTTTTGGTATCTGTTTTTTCTTATTCTATAGCTCCCGAAAGGAGAAAGTCATCACCTTGGGGCTCACGGCGATTTCTTTGATTCTTGCTCTAGGGAAATACACCCCTTTGTATCCGTTTCTCTTCCAGTATATTCCCTTGGTTAGCCTATTCCGCTTTCCGGAGAAGTTTTTTTTCTTAACCTGCCTCTTATTGCTTTTTATGACCCTTAGAGGCCTCGTCGATTTTCTGGAGTCCGATTCTTTTCGTTCGAGAGGACCTTTTCTCATACTCGCAACAATCTGTATTCTAGCGTTTGCTTCATATCTATTCCTACTCTTCGATAGTGGTTTTCTATCCGGTGTCATCGCCCGAGCGACCGGTTATCCGCTTCCGTCAACGGCGACAACTACAGCTGCGGTGCTACTCCATTTCGAAAGACAAGTCGCCTTGATCATTGGAATGTCTTTCCTGTTCTTTTTGTGGAGGAGAGGTAGTCTCCGGCCCGCACTATTCAAATCGCTCCTTGTCACTATTGTTTTCCTTGATCTCAGTTTGGCGCATAGAAGTTACCAATTTTTATTGAGTCCTAACGATCTTGTCTTCAATAACCCTAGGATCATTCAGAGCCCCGCTCCATTAAGTCGCCTTTTCTATCATCCCACAAGCTCCAACCTTCATCCGAACTATTTTTCTATTTCCAGACAGCCGATTTTCGGTGAAGTTTACTCCGTACTCTTTAGTAATCTCTTACCGAATACGGGAGTTTTCCATGGATTTGATTATATGCAGGAGATTGATGCGCTTCCAAGGTGGCCTTATGTCGTTTTCCTTAGGGCTGCTAATACATTTTCTCCCTACCAGTTATCCCGGTTGCTCGGGTCTCTCAATGTGGAATACGTAAATAGTTTTAAGCCTTTGCCTACGGAAGGGATTACGCTCGTTCACTACTTTGCAGAATATCCCTCTTGGCTCTACAAGATAGAGCGGGTTATTCCTCGGGCCTATATCGTTTCGAATTCTATTGTTGAAAAGGACCCAGAGAAGATCTTGAAAGGAATCTCAACCGTGAAATTTGACCCTCTAAGAGACGTTATCCTCGACGAACCCTTATCGATTCCTTCAAACAAAGATTTCCGGGGTCAGGCTGTAATTACGACGTACTCGAATCAATCCGTAACGATTCATACATCTCTCAATGGCCCGGGGATCCTAGTCCTGGCGGACTCCTATTATCCGGGTTGGCGGGCATATGTGGATGGAAGGGAAACAAAGATCCTTCGAGCAAACTTGTTCTTCCGCGCTGTAACCCTGTCTCAGGGGGACCATCTAGTGGAGTTTCATTATAGGCCCCTCTCTTTTACGATTGGCTTGGCCCTGTCGTTGGTTACGCTATGCGGTCTTTTATTTCTCGGGAGTAAGAGAACCGTTTTCAGGGAACGAAGAGGACTACCTGTCTGATAGGCAACTGCGCTAAGAAAGCGAGGCTGATCAAGGTGAAGGATAAAGCTGGAAATAGGACGGCAGGGTTCTCGCTTGTTGAAATGTTGATTGTCATGGCCATCATTAGTGTGTTGATAGCAATAGCCATCCCACAGTTTTTCAACTATCGTAAAAGCGGTTTTGAGGCCCAGGTCAAGGAGGATCTTAGGAACGCCGCCACCGCTCAGGAAGCCTATTTTGCAGATAATCGGGCGTATAAGAGTGGCGCTCTCACCAGCGGCACACCACCGGGATACAATCGGAGCGCTCCGATCACGATGACAGCCCTGGTCGCAGGTTCTACATTCACCTTAACAGCGACACATGCGAGCTGTCTAGGTGTGAGCTGGTCGTATAGCAGCGTCAATGGAGTGATAACTGGCAGTTCCTGCCCCTAATGTTAGCAAAGCAATCCTTTCACATTAAGTAGCCTGCTTGTGTAACGCGAGAGACGTTAGGGCTTCATGCCTGCCAACTTCTGTATCAATTTAAAGTCCTTACCTTATAGACCAAGACTAAGGGCACATCGCCGAGCCGCACTGCGGCAAAAGGTAAATGACTGCCGAATAGCGTCCGTTCCTTTTTTGACCAAACACTCCGCCGAGTTAACAGAACGTAATAGTCAAAGTTGTCTTCTTTGTCCGAAATCTGAATATCGGGTCGCAATCGATTTTCCTTCTGATAATAGGAGAACATGAAGTTGGCAAAGGACGCGTTGATGACCGCGTTGGGTGGCAGCTTCTCGTTTAGGAACTTGAGAAATTCAGGCGTGAAGGCTTCCATAAAATAGGTAACTTCGAGCCCTTGCTGAAAGGCTCCGCGCGTACCGCCGACCAGTCTGTTATAATAGCTGAGCTCGTATGGGTGGTAGAGAAATAGATCCCAAGCAGACGGGAACGACAGGAGAACAAACGCAGCCCCAACAACCTTTAGCTGAAGATTCTTGATCTTCCCAAGCGACGCCATTTTCTCGGTTCTCTCCCTTACAAATCGGACCAACACATAAAAGCCGGCGCCTGCCAGTCCTGCTAAGAATGGTAGCGTTGAAAGAAGTTGTCGAACCCCGTCGTGAAGCACAGCCCCCGGTAGGATTCCCAGGAACGGTATGAACAAGGCATTCAACAAGAACAGTATCATGACATTGCGCTGTGTCTTGAGCCGTCCGATGGACACGGCGCCGAGTAACGCCAGCAGAAGAACAAATTCGGGTGTCGTAACGGCGATGACAAAGAAGGAATAGTACCGAGGAAGGTTACTTGTTAGATAGAGCCGATTGAAGAAAAAAAGTGGGAAATTGGCGTCCGACCGATAGCCACGGCTTAAGCCCTCGTATAGAAATTCCAAAATCCGAAGAGAAGTCTGATGCCATAGGTAGGGTTGAGAAGCGATCATCACCAGGGGGCTCAAGAAGACCATAGAAAAGAGATTATTGGCGTAGGACTGACGGTGATAGAGGTGTGCCCAGAGGAGTAGCGGGATAGGGATCAGGAGAGCCGGAAATTTAGTTGAAAGGGCAAATCCCCAAACAACGCCCAGCACAACACTCCACCGCCAGTCTTTAAGTCCTTTCCAAAAACAATAGACAATAAAAAACCACATTGCAGCGAGGGGCATATCGGTGACGGCCAGATGGGCAAAGCCAAACAGGTTAGGCATGAGCACTAGAATCAGGGCCGCGAAGAGTCCTGTCCATCGGTCAAACAACTCGGCCATCCATAGGTACATGACGGTCACGAGCAGGGCGAAAAAGAGTGCGGGACCCAAGCGGTAAGCGACGAGCTTGTCCATGACTGGCGAAGAGATGGATTTTATTAGTCCTGAAATAATGCGAGAGAAAGGTGGGTGAGGAACATGGTAGGGGTCCCAATGCCAAGCAGCTTTTATGACGTCATCCTTAAGACTTTTCCCGACTTGGCCGTGAAGGAGGTTTTTCGCGAAGTCTGCCAGCCACTGGATGTGCAGGTCCGAGGCGTGAAAGTACGCCGGCTCATCCCAGGATATGCCGTAGTCCTCGACTGTAAGTGCTGTTAAAAAAAAGGCTCCCAGAAACAAAGCCAGAGGTATCGACCACTGCGCGATCCGGTAGTTTGGGGACTCGAGACCTTTCACTTATATCTCCCCAGATATTGATTTGCCCGGATGTTCATTAGGCCGAGGAGAGACGAGACGACATCTCTCCAGAGCCTGACTTTGGTCGCCTTGTCGTCGCGCCAGGTGACAGGGATCTCTTCGACCTGGTACCCCTTAAGCTGTGCTAGATGGAGAATTTCAGAATCAAAGCTCCAGTTCTTCATCCTCTGCAGAGGGAATAAGGCCCGAGCGGCTTCTCTTCGGAATCCCTTGAAGCCGCAGGTGAAATCCGAGACGTGCGAGGCCAGAATCCAGTTGGAGAGCAACGTATAAGTCTTTCCCATGAACTCTCGGTAGAACGGCTGATGGACCTCGATGAAAGCTCCGGTTTTCTTACGTGTACCGATTGTGACATCGCAATGGTTCTGGAGACGGCTAAGAAATGTCGGCAGCGTTTCGATGGGCACCGAAAGATCTGCATCGCAAAAGAAAAGGTAGTCGCCCGTGCCTGAAAGCATCCCCTGTTTAACCGCCTCCCCCTTTCCTTGATTGTGCGGCTGCCGCAGAATCCTGGCGGCCGGATGTTTTCCAAGGCGGTCGCGCACCAGATCCACTGTTCTGTCTCGGCTTCCGTCATCTACGATAATGACCTCGAAAGAGTAGGGCTGCGACCGCAGAAAGTTGAAAATGCGGTGCAAGCTATTCCCGATGCGCGCCTCCTCATTGAAGGCTGGAATGATCAACGAGAGATAAACCTGCTGCGCCTCCTCAGTTGCCATAGCGGAGTGGCTCTTTGAAAGTTACTCTTTCATTGCGACGGAGATCACAGATAAGCCGAAGGGGAAAAAGAAGTTTAGTTTGGTGATCACCCATTGTTCCAGGCGTCCGATATGTAAAAGAAGGCTGTTCAAAACCCTTGGGAGTGGGATGAAGTCGGAGGAGTAGTTCATGGCATCTTTTTGAAGCAGCCGTTTCACACTTCGGAACAAAATGGCCACCGGAAACAGGAAAAAGAAGATGTAAGTCGACTTTTTAACGGAGAGGCCTGTTTTCCGTAAAGCTCCGACGAGCTGGGCAAGGGTATATCTTCGCTTGTGGCCTAAGCTCTCGTCCCAAGGACTCCATAGAGACATAAATGCAGGGACTGTGACAACCAATAATCCTCCCGCCTTTAGGATCCTGCGACACTCGGTGAGAGCGTGAACGTCGTCCTCAACATGTTCTATGACGTCCAGAGCTAAGACTAGATCGAAGGAGCCTGTTTTGAAAGGGAGAGAAAAACGCGTCACGTCAACCTGGCATAAACGTTGGATGCCGCGACTCTGGCAAAGCTGAAGAGCATTGTGAGAGACATCGGCCCCGATCATTCGCCACCCGGACTCAAAAACCTTGGTCGTATATCCTCCTCCGCACCCGATATCGACGCCTACGCCCATGGCCTGTTGTCTTCGCCTGCCGTTTGTCTTGTGCAGCAGCGCAAGGACCATTTCCCGCTTGGAAACGTTCCACCAGTAACTTCCCTCCTTTTCAAACAGGTCCGTGATCAAGTCGGGGCGCATAGATCTTTTACCATTGATGAGTCTCTTGGTATACGATTCCTAGCACAGAAGACGGCGGGGATACCATGCGAATTCTTATCGCCGTGTGGCGGGATTGGCTAAGGTTGGGATCGTTCCTGAGGGCGGGACAATCTTTCTCTATCTCTATTTGGGTGCTCGTGTATGGATAAAGAGCGTTTTAGTAACAGGCTGCGGCCTATTGGCAGAATCGTGCTGCGCCTCCAGAAAATTTAGGATGTGGATCCACCTTTTCACAATGCGTGTTTTCTCATTGAACGCTGGAATGATCAAGGATATACCAACTCGGTGGTTTTCTGTCATCGTTCAATTAGTGGATGCCTATCATAAGAAGGCAAATAAGTGCCAATCTAATTCTTTATGCAGGAGCTAGATAGAGATCAATCTGAGAGTTGTGGTTCGTCAACCCCTTGGATTTTACATCAGGGGAGGGGACTTTTTCTCGCATCATTTCTCTCTTTATTTCTCGAACTTCTTTTGATCCGGTGGGTTCCTTCACTAGTCCGAGTTGTAGCCTACTATGGCAATTTGATGCTTATTTCATCGTTTCTAGGGTTGGGCTGTGGAGCATTGATGGCACACCGACGGTTAGGATTGTATAAATGGTTTGCCCCGTTCTTATTGCTGCTTGTGCTCTTCGTTACCACCATAAAAGGCATTGACTTCCGACAAGGCCCCGATGAGCTGCGGTTTTTATTTGCCGGTGCGCCAAGTACTACAACGCTTCCGATAGTATCCGTATTCGCCCTTAATGCCTTGCTCTTTGTGCCCTTGGGAGATTTAATAGGAGGTTATTTTCAGCGGCTGCCGCCCCTTCAAGCTTACTCGTGGGATCTCGCGGGTGCCATTACGGGAACTGTGCTTTTCGGTCTCTTCTCATACTTTTGGTTCTCGCCGATTTTGGGAAGCAGCATCGTAATGGGACTCTATCTAATCTATTGTCGTGGCCGGCCTCTGCTTAACTCTAACGTGCCTCCTTTTTATTGCCAGCCTGGGTATCATGGTCCTTGGGTCAGATGAAACAGGAATCCGGTCTCCCTACAACCGTATTACGGTTAAAGAAATCCTGCCTGACGGCAACCAAAAAATCGTTTCCAGCCTATTGAGCAATATCGGTACAATGCGCGATCCCCCTTTCTTTATAGTTCAGGTCAACCATGATTTTTATATGATGAATGGAACCATTGATAGCCGCAGATATACGAATTCTACCCTCTTCCCTCGACCCTTATGGAACAGTATTCGTTGCCTCACCTGATCCGGCCTGGGGGAAAGGATATCCTGGTCGTGGGATCGGGAGGTGGAGTCGATGTAGAAGCCGCTCTATTGTATGGCGCGGAGAGAATCGACGCCGTCGAGATTGACCCCGTCATCATCCAGGTAGGTCATAATTATAACGCTTCCCAGTCTTATAAGGACCCGCGTGTCTCGGTTCATAACACGGATGCCCGGGCCTTTTTCAAGCAGACAAATAGAAGTTACGACATGATTGTTTTCGGCTTCTTGGACTCTCAGGGACTTTTTAGTCAGATGTCTAACATTCGCCTGGACGGCTATGTCTATACGCGTGACAGTTTTCAGGAGGCGTTCAGTCCCTTGAGATCGGGTGGACTGATGAGTGTCTCCTTTTTTTCTGCAGGTAGAGAATGGTTGATCGCTCGTCTCATAAGCATGGTGCGTTCTTCGACCGGTACGCTTCCTCTTGTCTATATCAGGCCTACAGGACAAGTCATCATTCTCGCCGGAAAGGGATTTTCACCTATCGGGCCACGGCGCTTCATAAGCTATCACCGTATTGAACATCTACCCTCAGGAGTACCTGAAGCCGTGGATGATTGGCCTTATCTCTATCTGAGACAGCGATTCATCCCTTTTGATTATCTCATGACCATTGGGGTCCTGTTAGTCATTTCCCCGCTCTTTGTTTTTCTTAGCTCGGGTAAAAAAAGTAAGGGAGTCGATCTGCATTTTTTCTTTCTTGGGGCTGGATTTCTGCTTCTGGAAACCAAAAGCATCACCACCATTTCCCTGTACTTTGGCGCTACTTGGTTTGTGAGCATGCTCGTGATCCTGGGAGTGCTTATGATGGTTTTTTTGGCTAACCTTGTTGCATTAAGATCCGGCCGGTCTTCGCCGATCTTCTATCTGCCTCTTATTGCTTCGATCGGTTTTCTATATTGGTTTCCTGCTCAAAATGTGCTGGCATGGCCCTTCTTGTGGCGGCTGATCTATACCCTCGTGATCATTCCCCTTCCCATCTTCTTTGCCGGCCTCATTTTTTCATCGACCTTCAGGGAAACACAAGACTCCAGCCTCTCTTTTGGGAGTAATCTGCTGGGTGCTATGGTAGGCGGTTTTGCGGAGTATTTTGGCATGATCACAGGGACTAGCGCTCTGCTTTTGATCGTGATGGTATTTTATCTGGCAAGTCTCTTAGCGAGATTCCGTTTTGGCCAGGTGTTACCGAACCGAGCTTAATCCGCTCCAGCCAGTTGACAGAAGAGCGCAGTGCCCAGAGGTAGACAGACCTCGTCAATTGTGAAGCGGGGGTGATGGTTAGGAATGATAGGCTCTCCCCTTCTGCGGCAGCCCATGAAGATCAGGCTGCCTTTGACCCTTTCGAGCATGTAGGCGATGTCGTCCCCCGCCATCAAAGGGTTCGAAGCGGCTACGAATCCTTCCTGCCCGAACAACTTTAGAACTGCCGCACGAGTCTTCTCGACACATTCTGCGTCGTTGACGGTTACCGGATAACCTCTGTCGTAACGAAACTCGCACTTCGCTCGGTGCGCTTGCGAGATTCCGCGCACAATCTCTTCGAGTCTGCTGGCAACGGTTTCCCTTATTTCCTTGGATAGAGTTCGAACGGTCCCTTCCAGCATCATCGATTCCGGAATGACGTTGCTTGTCGTGCCGGCGTGGACCTTGCAGACCGAAACCACAACGCTTTGCAGAGGATCGCTCTCTCTCGAGACGACATTTTGAAAGGCCTGAATGATTTCCGCCCCAATGACAATAGGATCGACGCAGAGCTGGGGAATGCCGGCATGGCCCCCTTGGCCGATGATCCTGACAAAAAAGTTGTCCGGCGCGGCGAGCACAGGCCCGGAGCGGGCCCCAAACTTTCCGGTCTCGTACTGTGGCGTTACGTGGATGCCAAAGCATTCATTCACCCCCTCCAATGCTCCCTCTTGGATCATTGCCTGCGCTCCTCCGGGGAGTTTCTCTTCGCTGGGTTGGAAAAGGAAACGGATATTTTTTTTGAGGGAGCCTCTATGCCGGGCTAGGGTCTTGGCCGCACCCAGGAGCATGGCGATGTGGGCATCGTGCCCGCAGGTGTGGGCCTTTCCTGGATGACGCGATTTGAATTCCAGGTCGTTCTCTTCGTCCATTTCTAGGGCGTCGAGTTCGGATCGAAAGCCAATGGTCCCCGCAGGCTTTTCTACCTTTAGTGTGCCGACAACACCGCTCTTGCCTATGTTGCGTTGAACATCGATCCCGGACGTTTCCAGATGGCGGGCTACGATCTCTGCCGTGCGAGTGACTTCGAATCCGGTCTCAGGATATTGGTGGAAGTCTCTCCTCAAAGCGACCAGCTCGTCGGTTAGAGCCTGGGCCTTTTTGAGAATATTCATCTTCTACTCGTGCTTGGCGGCTGCCTTTTCTTCTTTGATGAATTCGTGGATGAGTCTGGGCACCGCCCCGCAGCTGATGCATTTCGGGGACTGGGGCTTGCTTCCGTCGGGATAACGCATGAAGCGAAGGTAAAAAGGTTTTTCAGTTCCGACGTAAGCATCGTAGTAAAAGGCGATCTTGCCGCATTCGCTGCACTGAAGGTATTTGGCCATGATATACAGTCCTCTCTTTAAATCATCCTTCGAAGGTGCTCGAGACTTTCTGGTGCCCCCCGTTTTCCGGGTAGGCCTCCTCCCGGTAGAGACCAAGGGCTTTCATCACAGGGGTGTCCTGGACGGAAAAGAGAATGACCTCTTCTTTGCTCTCATTGACATGTTCATGCCAGGCCCAAGGAGGAACGACGAAGAAATCGCCGCGCTCCCAGTTAAAGCGTTTGCCGTTGATGACCGAGTGGCCTCGTCCCTCAAAAACATGATAAACGGCGCTGCTCACCTGACGGTGGGCCCGCGTGTGGATGCCGGGTCGAATCAATTGAATGTAGCAGCCGATGGTCGGGAGGGTAGGCCCGCCGGTCACGGGATTTGAATACTCAAAGCAGACATCATCGAAGGGACTGGCCGCTCCCTCGCCAATCCTTTTGAGCGCCTGGTAAGTAGGGTCCCATTTATAATTGAGAAGGGGGGAGTAGTTCGCTTGTGGTTTTTCCCATGTTGGTTTAAGTTGCGGCCCGCTGAACTTCCGCTCCGATTCATTCACCTGGGCAATCGGTTGTCTGAGTTCAGGATAGAGCTCGAAAAAGATGGCGTCGAGGTCACCTACCAGAGGCAGATCCAGCCCGTCCATCCAGATTATCGGCTTGTCAGACTCACAGCCGTGGTCGTGCCAGGTCCAGTTGGGTGTGAGTACCAAGTCGCCGCGGCTCATCATGCATTTATCACCGTTCACGTTTGTAAAGGAGCGGTCGCCTTCGATGATAAATCGAATCGCCGCTGCCGTGTGGCGATGGCACGGAGCGGTCTCTCCGGGTTGAACGATCTGCACCGCGGCCCAGAGGGTGTGAGTGGCCGCGTATTTCCCGCCCAAGCCGGGATTGACAAATCCCAACACTCTTCTCTCCCCGCCCCGCTCGATGGGCACCAGCTCGCCAGCGCGATAGGACATGCGGCGCAGGTCGGCCCACCTCCAGAGATAGGGCATAACCTTGGTCTTGGGTTCAAAGGGCAGAAGCCGAGCGGTAACCTTCCATAATGGGATCAGATGTCTCTGATCCGCTTCTTGGTAGAATTCCTTGAGGGCGAGCTCCGGGTTCGGCTCCGTGGCGATATCGGTCATTATTTTCCTCCTGGCAAGGTAGGAGGAAGAATACTCAGTAAGCCGCCGGACGTCAATATGAGGCCTCAAAAGGATAGAGCCGATTTTTCTTGCAAGGGGTAGGAAACCTCTCTAGAATCGAAATCTGACGTCGGGTGAAGAAGAAAGATTGGAACCCGCTGGAGATTTTTTCCGCGCTATGGTTTGATCCCCGTAAGCTAACATTCGAGACCAAGGAGGAGACAAAAATGGCTATCAGACTTTTTCAGTCGCAAACTTCGATGTTTTGCGAAAAGGTGCGAATCGTCCTTGCCATGAAGGAAGTTCCCTACGAAGTGGTTGATGTGAGAAAAGATGAGCGGAAATCGCTCATCGAATTTTCCGGCCAGAGAAAAGTTCCGGCGATGGACTACAACGGGCAACGCGTTATCGATTCTACCTTCATCGCCGCCTTTTTGGAGGAAAAATATCCGCAAAACAGCATCTATCCGGCCGGCGCTTCCAACAAGGGCCTCTGCCTGATGTTGGAAGACTGGTCGGACGAGGTTTTGATCCACGCTATTCACTTGATGCGTCGGGCCGAGAATGCCGAGGCGCGCAAAGAGGCGGAAAAACAGTTAGCGATCCATCTCCAAACTCTGGAGCAGTTGTTTACCGGAAAGAAACTCATTTTCGACCGGATGACCCTTGCCGACATCGCCATTTTTACCCAGCTCCATTATCTCTACACGGTGGTCAAATATGAAATCCCGGCAAGCTACAAAAATCTCCATGTATGGATGGATCTGATGCGTCAGTCCCTGAAGTTGACCTCACTCACCGATATTGCGGCGTAACCGGTTCAGAGGCGGCGCTGGATGAAAAAAGAAGTAGTCATCCCACGGCTCGGGTCGAGCGACGAGAGCGATGAGGTCAAGATCTTGCGCTGGCTCAGACAGCAGGGAGATAGGGTCAAAGCAGGAGAACCCTTGCTTGAAGTTGAGACCGACAAGGTCAATGTGGAGATCGAGTCACCCGATTCCGGGCTCTTGAGTGAAGTCCTTGCCAAGGAAGGGGAGGTTGTCAGCTTCAATTCAGTCGTCGCCATCATCGAAGAAAGGAATTGAAGACGTCGCGTCTCAGATCGGGTCCGCTGATCCTCTTTTTTCTCTTCGCCTTTGTCTCCTGGGCTTCCGCTCGAGAAACTCCGTCCGTTTCTCGGGAGTTTCATTGGGCTGTTACGGGCGAGAAGTTTGAGCTCGCCTTGGAGAGGCTGCGCGTAGGGAAAAAGTCGCGCCATCCGACGGCGGTCGTTCTCTGTCACGGTCTCTTCGTCAACAGTCTGCTTTTTAACCTGAGTGAGGAATCCGGCTTGGCTCTGTTCCTAGCCAAGGAAGGGTTTGATGTGTGGAATTTGTCCCTTCGCGGGACCGGGAGAAGCTTAAAGCCCCTTAAGGGCGGGCCAAAAAGCTGGACTCTCGATGACGTGATGGAGAAAGATCTCCCGGCGGTGATCCGCTATGTTCAAAAGGAGAGCGGCAGTCGGAGCGTTATTTGGCTGGGCTATGAGATGGGAGGTCTTCTGGCCTACGGTTACTTGGAGAAAAAGCGGGAAGCGGGATTGGCCGCCTTAGTAACTATCGGCGCGCCGGCGACCTTTAACCGTCCGGAGCAGGAGCCGATGAAAAGACTCCTCAGTCTCGAGGAGAGCCCTACTTTGAAGAAGGTATTTCTCTATTTGAATGGGCCGTTTCTCGGAAGGCTTTTGATTCCTTTCATGCCCAAGATAGCGGAGCTCTTCTATAACCGGGACAATATGGAAGAGGAGACCAAAGAAAAGCTGCTGGATGAGGCGCTTGTCGAGATCGATCCCGGGGTTTTGGACCAACTTCTCTTGATGATTAGGCGAGGCGAGTTTGTTTCTGCCAGGGGGGACTTTAGCTATAGGAAAAACCTTTCAAAGATCCAGCTTCCGATTTTGCTGATTGGAGGAGAGGCGGATAAGCTGGCGCCGCCGGAGGCGATCCGGACCGTCTACGAGACCGTAGGTTCAGCAAACCGAACGCTGAGGATGTTTGGCCCTCGCTCTAAGGATTCGGTCGCCTATGGGCATATCGATTTGCTCTTGGGCAAGAAGGCCGACGAGGAAGTTTTTCCTGCGATCGGGAAGTGGCTCAAACAGATGGATGGCGGGCAAAATTGATGCCGGAGGAACGATTCTCGCGACTGTTCTATCAAACCTGTCTTATCGGCGCTTTCTTAGGCCTTAGCGCGACCCTCTATTTTCTCTGTGGCCTGGCTGGCTATATCGAAAGCCCCTTACCAAATGGCGCGTTAGCAGCAGCCGTAGTCTTCGCAGTCCTCTACTTCCTGCGAGTTTTTCTGTTCTCTGCGCGGGACGAAAATCGGCTGGAGCTTCTGCTCTGGCTTCTCATTTTGCTCACCCTCGCAACGGAGATTGTGCTCGGCCTGGTTCCGCCTATTGCGCGCGACGAGTTGACGCACCACCTTGCCGTCCCCAAACTCTATGCCGCCGCCGGCAGGATATTTGAGATCTCCTTCGACTACCCCTCCTACTACCCGATGCTGGTCGAAATGCTCTTCACGCCGTGGGTCAAGTGGCAATGGGATTTTGTGCCGAAACTCATTCACGGCCTCTTTGGTTTTCTTACCGGACTGTTGCTTTATGCGTATCTCGCTCGGCGGCTGAGCCCGACCTATGGTCTGTTGGGTTTCTTTTTCTTTGTCACCACGCCGGCGATCTTGCGGCTCGCCAACTGGGGCTATGTCGATCTCGGACTGGTCTTTTACTCTACCGCCGCCCTGCTCTGTCTGTTACGGTGCGGAGAAGACAAAAACAGCCGGCGCTGGCTGCTTCTGGCCGGCTTGTCGGCGGGATTCGCCGTCGCCACCAAGCCGAACGGACTTTTGGCGCTTTTGCTCCTCTTCTTCATGCTCGCTTGGGTTGCGGCGAAGGGGGAAGACAAAGGGGTCGGAAAGTCAGCCTTTCGTCTGGGCCCGTTTCTGGCCGCGGCTTGCCTTCCCTTGTTTCCGTGGCTCGCGCGGAACTTCGCTTGGACGGGAAATCCTTTCTTCCCGTTTTTTCCGTCGTTGTTTGCTGGCGCCGCTGGCGGGGGTGGCGGAGGCTCCGGCCTTAGCATTTTGGCCAGGCGCCATCTTCTTTACGGGGAGAGCGGTTGGCAGATTGCGGCTCTTCCTCTAAGGATTTTTTTCTCTGGGCAGGATGACAATCCCCAATATTTTGACGGAGTCCTTAATCCCATCTTGATTCTGTTCCTTCCCTGGGCCTTTAAGGGAAAGTGGGTGGAAGAAAAGAAAATTATTTTTGCCTTCGCTCAACTCTATTTTCTTTTTGCTTTTTTCCTCGTAGAGCTCCGCATTCGCTATATCCTCCCCATCGTGCCGCCGCTTGTGATACTGCTTGTTTACGGCATCCACAATGTCTACTTAAGAATCGCACGCCCGTCGGTTCTGTTCGCTGCCCTTATTTTTCTCTCAGCACTCAACGGCGCGTACCTCTGGAACTATTTTCATTTGGTATCCCCAATGGGTTATCTATTGGGAGAAGAGAGTCGTGGCGCCTATTTAACCCGGATGCTTCCCGATTATCCGGCGCTTCGATTTATCAACCAGAATCTTCCCTCCACAGCTCGGATTTATCTTATTTTTATGGGACGAAGAGTGTACTATTGTGACCGTCCTTATTTTCACGATGGCGGCGACAATCCTTGGCTTTTGCGCAGTATGATCCAGAGCGCCCATAGTGACGAAGACATCAAAGCTAACCTCTTGGAGAAGGGTCTTAGCCACCTATTGGTTCGGGAAGAGCTGTTGAAGAGATTTTTGGATTATAATCTGACCTCTCAACAGCAAGAGGTATGGAACTCTTTTTCGACGCATTATCTACGGGCGCTTTACCAGGATCGAGACTATTCCCTCTATCAAATTCATGGCTGACCGCTACGAAATCTCAGTTATCCTTCCCGTTTTCAATGAGGCGCAAAACCTGGCGGCTCTTTTGAGCGGGCTTCAGGCCTTGCGGCTTCCGAGCGCGGAGGTGATCGTCGTGGATGACGGTTCTACGGACCGCAGTGCGGACGTTGCAGAGAATGGCGGTGCCAGAGTGGTCCGCCATCCTTACAACATTGGGAACGGCGCCGCCGTCAAGAGCGGAATCAGGGCAGCGAGGGGGAAGACTTTGGTTCTGATGGACGGCGACGGACAGCATCGACCGGAGGACATCCCGAAACTATTAGGTAAGGCCGGCCGCTACTACATGGTCGTGGGGGCCAGGGCCAAAGGGTCAAAATTGCGCTTCCATCGGTATGTGGCGAATCTTCTCTATAACGCCTTTGCCTCTTTCGTCACCAAGTTTAGAGTGGAAGATCTGACCTCCGGGTTTCGTGTTCTCTCGCGCCGGGATGCCCTGAGATTCATCGACCTTTTGCCCAACACCTTTTCCTATCCTTCGACCCTGACATTAGCCTTCCTCCGCTCCGGTCTTACAGTGAATTACGTTCCGATTCAAACGCTCTATCGCAGTGGCCAGAGCAAGATCAGCTTGATCGCGGACGGCATTCGTTTTCTGCTGATTATCACGAAGATTGCCACGCTCTTCTCCCCTTTCCGCGTATTTCTGCCGGTGAGCGCTTTTTTCTTCTTTACCGGAGCCGGTTATTACCTTTACACCTATATCACCGAGCATCGCTTCACCAATATGGCGGTCTTTCTTTTGACGACGGCTGTAATTATTTTTATGATGGGCTTGGTTTCCGAGCAGATCGCTCTTTTGAGAATGGAGCAGCGGTCGTCGGTTACTGACAAACAGGCAGACGATGAAAGCGATTAAGACTCAGTAATCTGGCTAGTTGACACGACTTGCTGCAGCTTAATGGTCATTCACGCAAGGTTCTTCATCGTTGAATAAAAGTCTGGTTAACGCTCTAGTTGCTACCCTCTCGGTCATCGCCGTTTTGGGTGCGACCATCCTCGGGGCGAGCATGAAGTGGGGAATCGGGCTGAGTCCGGATTCCGTGGTCTATGTCAGTGGGGCCAGAGGCCTACTGGGCGGTAGCGGCTTCAGCCTGCCCTCCTATTCCGGGGATTTTATCCCCGTGGTGCAGTATCCACCCCTGTTCCCCATCGGCCTCGCTCTGCTTGGACTCGCTGGTCTTGATCCGCTTGAAGGAGCCAAGTGGTTCAACCTTGTTCTGTTTGCAGCCAACGTCACCTTAATAGGGTGGACGGTATACTTCTCAACTCGGTCGTTTGGCTCTTCCGTGCTGAGCTCTCTTCTCGCAATGGTATCATTCCCAATGGTCCAGGTTCACTCGATGGCATGGTCGGAGCCCCTCTTCATCTTTTGCACGTTCTTGGGTCTTGCACTTTTGGCGCACTACACAGAGGCGCACCAACGTTCGCTATTGATTGCATCGTCGCTCCTGGTAGGTTTGGGATTTCTGACAAGGTACGCGGGTGCAGCAACGGTCTTCACCGGGATCAGCGGGATCCTTTTGTTCTGCAGGGCTCCATTGAGAAAGAGACTATTTGACACGATTGTCTTTTGTTTCTTGAGCTGTTCCCTGGCAGGCCTGTGGATGGTTCGGAACCTCGCAGTTGCAAAAGCCATAACAGGCAGGCCGATAGGCTTTCATGCGCCAACTTGGGAGCATCTTGGAAGCGCTGTGAAGACAATTGTTTTTTGGCTCTTGCCCGTCGGGATCTACCCAAGTGGGATGTTGCTGGTCGTCTGTATCACGTTGACACTTGCAGTCCTTCTAATGATGAGAAGAATAAAAGAGGCCAAGGTTCTTCAAATTCACACCGCACTTCCTCGGTTATTGCTTTTATTCGTCGTAAACTACGGATTGCTCCTTCTCATCACCGTTTCTTTTCTCGACGCCCAGACTCCTTTTGATAACCGCGTTCTCTCTCCCGCTTTTGTTGGCGTTTTGGTTCTTGTTGTGTGTTTATCTGCGGATCTGTTGCGGGTTTCTAAGTCTGCAGTCCTGGCTCGGATTACCCTGTCTGCGGCTTTGTTTCTTTTTTTGCTCTCCCACTCGGAGCGTTCAGCGCAGTGGATCGAGCAAAGCTATACAAGCGGTTTCGGATATGCCAGCGCTGTTTGGAAACAGTCAAGGATTATAAAGTATGTCACTGCTTTTGATCCCGATGTGCCCATATTCACCAACGGGCCCGACGCCGTTTACGTGCTCGCTGGCCGGCCCGCGATTATGATTCCTGCTAAGATAGACCCCAGAACGAGAAAGATGAACGATGCCTATAGCGATGAGCTAGCCACGGTTGCGGCAGAATTGAAAGCAAAACACGGGATGCTGCTTTACTTTCACACCATACCGTGGCGGTGGTATTTGCCGTCTGAAGAAGAATTAAGGAAGGGAATGGGGCTCCGCCTAGTTGCTAGCGAAGAGGACGGATCGGTCTATCAATGACAGGCTGGATAAAATCTTAATTTCTCCTCTATGATTCATGTTTTCGTCGGCACCAAGGCACAGTTGATTAAGATGGCGCCTATCATGCAGGAATTGGCTCGGCGGCGGATTGCATATAATTTTATTGATGCTGGGCAACATGGTGAGTTGACGGGCGAGCTCGCTCAGGAGTTTGGCTTGCGCGAGCCGGATGTGTTGCTGCGTCCAGAGCGGAACAACATCAACACGGTGTTAAAAGCGGTGGCGTGGACGACCAAAAGCCTAAGTCATATCGCGATTAAGCGCAGGCAGGTCTTTCAAGAGATCTTCCGCGGCGAGCAAGGGATTTGCTTAATTCACGGCGATACGTTAACCACCATGTTTTCTTTGCTGTATGCGAAACGTTGTGGAATAAAAGTGGCGCATATAGAAGCTGGCCTGCGTAGTTACAATCTGCTCGATCCATTTCCAGAGGAGATTATTCGGCTCATTGCCATGCGCTATAGCGATGTCCTGTTCGCATCGTCAGACTGGGGGGCTGAGAACTTGTCCAAGATGGGCTACGCAGAAAAAACCATCAATGCCGGTGGCAACACCGTTGCAGATGCGGTTCGGTATGCCCTCCATAGCTGGCATGGGCGGCGGCGTCCAAAGAGGCCGTATGTGGTCGCCACCACCCATCGTGTCGAAACTATCTATTCACGTTTACGTATGACCAGGATTGTTTCCTTGTTGGAGCTCATCGGTAATGAACGGCACGTGCTGTTCGTGGTCCATGAACCGACTCGGCGTCAGTTGACACGGTTCGGGTTGGACAAGCGAATTCTGCAACACGGGTCGATTGAAATGCTCCTCTTGCAGCCCTATTTTGAATTCATCGACTTGTTGGCTGGTGCCGATTTTATTGTAACGGACGGTGGTAGCATCCAGGAAGAAAGCTACTTCCTCAATGTGCCCTGCCTCATCATGCGTACCAAAACGGAGCGGCTGGAGGGTTTGGGTCAGAATGCCCTCTTAGCGGAATTTGATCAAACAAAAATTGATCGCTTCCTGCAGACCTTCTCAGGCTTACGATGCATCAGAACAAATGATGATTTGCATCCCTCACGCACGATTGTCGACCATCTTCTGCGTTGGGCCTAGAAGCGTTATAGCCGCATGCTCAGCTATTTTCTATGATTGTTCGGTTTTAGAATTCGGCTTGCGCACGTCGTCATGAAACATCAGCGATTCTCTAATCTCCGAAGGATTCTTATGTTTTTGATACTTCCCCTGATCTTTTATTATATCTACGGTCAGCTTCACGATGGTTGGGAAAAACTGGACCATTACAGGTGGTCTTTGAATCCCTATTACCTTCTCCTGTCGGTTGTCACGGTCTCCCTCTATGCAGTTCTCGCTACGTGGACCTGGCAGCTGGTCCTGTTTTATTTGGGTTCGGAGCTTGGGTTTTGGAAATCCTTTCGGATACTTCAGCTCTCTCAGCTTGGAAAATACCTGCCCGGTAGAATCTGGGCCGTCGGAGGACAGGTTTACCTTGGAGAGCAGGAAGGAATTTCGCCCCGAGTCCTTGTCTGGACTACAGGACTCCAGTGGTTTTTTAATCTTCTGTCCGGAGCTACTATCTTCTTGCCCTTTTTGTATATCTTCGCTCCGCAACGAATAGCAGTTTTCGCGACCTTGATACTTTTGTGTGTATTGGGCCTTGGATTTTTTCCTATCCATTTATTGCGGGTTCTTTCAGGTTGGCTCAACCTGGGCTTGGAGAAAAAGTTGCCGACGGATCTGTCGTGGTTGTCTCCGACCCAAAGCTTGAAAATCTTTTTTGCCCTTGTCTTGGTGTGGCTTCTCTTTGGTCTCTCCTTTTGGTCTTTGATCAACGCGTTTATCGCGATCCCTTTAGTGTCATACTATGAGGTATCGGCCTCCTTCTGCGGTGCTTGGGTTTTGGGGACTCTCAGCTTTTTCACCCCTGCGGGGATAGGTGTGCGGGAAGGGGCGTTGGTTTACTTGCTGGGACATTTTTTACTGCCTTCGGTGGCGGTTATGATTTCTGTTGCCTCAAGGCTTTGGATTATCGCAGTGGAACTTTCCTGCGCGTCCATAGCGTGGTTTATTAAATGAGATACTCCGGCTTGGATTTGCTGAAATTTGTATTGACGGTGAGTAACGTGTAGCAGCAGCATTCCTGGAGTCTACTTTTAATAGGTGATCGCATATGGGCGAAGTGGCATATCTCCTTTACTCCTTAACCTTTATCTTCGGCGCGATCGTTGGCAGTTTTCTCAACGTCTGCATCGTGCGCTTGCCGAAAGAAGAATCGCTGGTGTCGCCGCCGTCGCACTGTCCGAGTTGCAGGACCCCTATCCCTTTTTACGATAACATCCCCCTCTTAAGTTATATTTTTCTTAGGGGTCGCTGTCGTTTCTGTAGCGGGAGAATTTCGCCGCGCTATTTTGTTGTAGAGCTTTTGATGGCTTCTCTTTCGGTGGCTCTGTTACATCATCTCGGCTTGGACTTTGCCTTTTTTGTCAATTTTGTTTTTGTCGCGGCGCTCATCGTGATCAGCTTTATCGATCTGCATGTAAGGATTGTGCCGGACGTTATCAGTCTTCCAGGTATCTGCTCGGGCCTTTCAGCGGCTGCCTTAAGTTGGTGGTTCTCTTTGGATCCTATGTCAATCCTTCCGTCTCCAGTCAGTTCTTTGCTTGGAATTATTTTTGGCGGCGGTTTTCTTTTGATTGTCGCCTGGGCCTATGAGTATTTTACCGGCGTTGAGGGTATGGGCGGTGGTGACGTGAAGCTTCTCGCCATGATCGGAGCTTTTTTGGGTTGGCCCTCCATCCCGTTTACACTTTTCTTTGCCTCCCTAGCTGGCTCGGTCGTGGGACTCACGTTTATGATAAAAAAAGGCGTGGGGGGAAAATTCGCCCTTCCCTTCGCACCGTTCCTTTGCTTGGGAGCGCTCTTTCATCTCTTCTTTGCCAGAGAGCTAATCAAATTTTACCTGGGGTAGGCATAGATGACACATTTTAACGCAATTGTCGTCAATCTTACGCTTTTTGTCACCCGTTCTGTTTGGTGACGGTTATCAGGCCTCTCTCCCTTTAAAAAACCCTTACTTTACAAGCAATTAGATTATGACCTAGTTGCATAGAAGTTGGCACGTCTTTAGCTTACTTAAGCCGTAGCCTACCTAGGCCGTACTATGCCTTTCACCGTTCGGCAATAGGGAGTTTGGGAATGGACGGGCTATGAAACTAAGAAAGCGTGATCTAGAGACCTCCGGTTTTAGCGTCCTCGAAATGCTTCTGACGATTGCCGTTGGGTTAATAATTCTGGCGATTGCGATTCCCTCTTTTCTGTCATGGCTGCCGGGGCTTCGCCTCTCCTCCGCCGCACGGCAAGTCGCTACAGATCTGCAGGTGGCGAGAATGAAGGCCATTGCGCAGAACACCGCATACACCGTTACGTTTAATACGTCCACTACTTATACTTTTTCCATTGGCGGCGACTCGCGTGATTTTGGTCAGCTTTATCCTGGGATCACATTCACGAAAACTGCAAATCCAGTCTTCACTGCCCGTGGTACTGCCAGTACTCCTGCTACCATTACCTTGACCAATGGCGGGGCCAACAAGCAGGTCGAAGTCACTTCAGTGGGTCGGGTCAGAATCTTGTGATGAATCAGCTCGGGCCTATGTTTTTCACAAAGAAGTTTTTGCAGACAGGAAAAAGCGGCGCCCGGGGTTTCAGCTTAATAGAGGTCTTAGCCGCAATGGCCATCTTCGCTATTGCCGTGCTTGGACTCGCTATCGGCGCGACGACGGTCGTAAGAAACAATCAGATCAGCTATTTTACTACGATTGCAAACAACCTAGCGCAGGACAAGTTAGAAGACCTTAAGGCAAAGACCGTGTCCAGCTTGCCAAGTTGCCCTTCCTATACGACGACCGGCTGCTCCGATAGCCCGGTATCTAGCGGTCTAACCTTCACTCGGAGCTGGCAAATCGTACTGAACCAGCCTGTTACAGGGGTCAACCGAATCGATATCAAGGTGGATTGGAGTGACTATACAACCCATACTCTGACCATCTCCTCTGCGGTTAAGCAATAGCAAGAGGTTATGATGGGGAAATGGCTAAGAGAGACACAGGGAACAGGAGAAGTTAGAGAAAGGAAAGCGGTGCACAGAAGAGGGTTCACAGCTCAACGTTCACCGTTGCATATTGCGCGTCGGGCTTCGGCTGAGGGGTTCACCTTATTTGAGCTTTTAGTGTCCATGCTGCTCACCTCAATTATCATGGCGGCGGCCTACAGTGTCTTTCGGGTGCAGACCCATACCGTAAAGGTCCAGGAGAACCGCCTTGACGCCCAGGAATATGCCCGGTCTGTGCTCGATATGATGGTACGGGAGATTAGGAATGCCGGCTATTTGCCTGTTGGCGCCTGTACGACGACCCCAGCCAATACCAATGGGATTATAACGGCAAGCAGCCAAACATTTCGCTTTGTTTATGATTCAAACGCTGCAAATGGCTGTGCCGATGCCGATGAAAACATCGAATACAGGTTTGATTCAACTGGCTGCCCCGCCGGCTTTGGCGACATTAAAAGAAAGACTACTAATCCGGCTAATGATCAGCCCCTGACGGATTGCAATGTCGCGTCGTCCTTTTCTCTCACTTATTATGCCAAGGATTCCACCACTCCCTTGTCACCGGTGGTCTTAGCCAATATCCAGAGGATATCGATCTCGCTGACGGTCCAGTCCAAGAACGCCGATCCGGTGTTTGGGGGCCAACTGAATGCCACCATGACCTCCAATGCCGATCTGCGCAATCGTGGGCTGCCGCCATAATAGAGCTGGCAGATTTGTGGATATGACAACAACAGGAGGGTCTGATGAAATTCATTTTTAGGTGCAAAGGTCAAAGTCCAAAGACGGGTATCAGTGATCGGGCATTGAACTCGGCAAAAGGGCTCAGTCTGGTTATAGTGCTGATGATTATGGCCCTGTTGCTATCATTGACCAGCGCGGGTCTAATGTTTAGCGGGCTCAATCTTAAAGCTTCTGCCAATCTCAAGGGGGGAACCGCGGCCCTGCAGGCCGCCGACGCGGGCATCCAGCATGCCCTGGCGCTGATCCCTGCAGGGGGTGACTTTGATTCGTTTTGGGCAGGTACAGGTTTAACAAATTTTCCTTGTAAGAATTCATCCGGCTCAACTGGAACCTGCAATGGAACGACTTTTATACCTACGCTTACTGGTTCGCTTTCAGGCTACGCTTACACAGTAGAAGTCACTAACGACACGACTGTGGGAGGGGAGACAGCGACCAACGATACTAATAAAATCGTCATTCTTACTTCCACGGCAACGGGTCCTAATGGCTCAAAGAGAAAGGTTAGGGCTTATATCGGGAGATCCCCGTGGGTCCCGCCGGCGACTCTTTATATTCCAGGGACGCCTGCAAACTCCCCCACAGCCTTCAATGGCGCTAGTTTTGCGATTACCGGCAATGACACTAATCCGAATGGGACCGCAGGGCCGCTCGCGTCAATCCCGGGGATCGCTACAAACAATGCGGCCGAAACCACAGCGATTAGCGGCCCTTCAGGCTCGCTCAGTAGCAGCCAGTATAGTCAGGTTACAGGTCAGGGCAGCAATCCCAGCGTAGCTACCGTGACTAACCTGGATGTGAATCAACTGGCTAATGATCTGATCGCGTTGGGGGGAGCCGATCTGCAAACGTACTCCGACGATAAAATGAAGGCTTCGGAAGGAACATTGGGGACAAGTAGTAATCCTAAGATCACCCGTCTAACTAATAGCAATGTTAAGTTAACATGTGGTTCAGGAAATACGCCAAATGCGATTGGGTACGGGGTTCTTATAGTCGATGGAGATCTGACTATCGAAGGTTTGTTTCAATTTCAAGGCCTGATTATAGTCCGGGGAGAAAATCAGACTCTTGGTGGCACCGGGGCTAAGATCTCGGGTGCGGTCTTGGTTAAGGATAGTACGACTTCGGGCGGTCTGCTAAAGATTAGCGGGAACACTGGTTTCCGTTATAGTAGCCAGGCATTGAAGACCGTGACGGATAAATGGGGGGGCGCTTTTTCCACCAACGCCAAAATCATCGCCTGGCATGAGATGATGGTGTAGTAAATCTTCCTTAGAAGAAGCTTCCAGATGGCGTTAAAAAATTCTCGCGGGATAGCTTTGACGACAGTTATCTTTGTCTCAGCTATCCTCTTTACGTTTATCGCTACAGCCCTTTTCTTTAGCTCTCTTGATCTGAAGCTTACGGCTAACCTCAAGCTGAGCGATACTGCCCTTCAGGTGGCCGATGGCGGGGTACAGCATGCCTTGGCAGTGATTCCGGCCGGGACTACTTTTCCTTATTCAGCGCAGACGGAGGTTGTCCCGTCGACTACTTATCCCTCGGTGGCTGGCTACAGCTATTCAGTCACAGCGATCAATACTGCCGGAGACACGCAGGCCATTCTCACATCGCAGGCAAACGGTCCGAATGGCACCAAGAAAGTCATCAAGGCCTACGTCGGTCGGGGGAGCTTTGCACTTGGCGCGACTAGCCTTCCTGGCTCCACTGCGCCTAATACGGAAACCAACTTCTCCGGGACTTCGTTCAGCATTAATGGAAATGACAACTGTAATGCGGCTCCTGCTGTTCCTGGCATAGCGGTAACCGATCCAGCACTGGCTACAGAGATTACGAACGCTACAACCTCGGACGGAGGATTGGCGTCCAACCAGATGAACCTTGTCACTGGGGCTGGAGGGACCCCCAGTGTCGGTACTATACCTCCCCTTTCTCAGACGGTTTCCCAGATAGCCGATGGCTATCTGGCCCTTCCACACACAGACCTTCCCGGTGGTAACTACAGTGGCAATAGTAACTGGGGAACAGCCAGCACCCCCACAATTACGCGAGTCACCGGAGATGCTCAGATCCAAGGCACCATTGAGGGGTACGGTGTGCTCGTTGTGGACGGGGCTTTAGACATAGCAGGTAGTTTCACCTTTCATGGCCTAGTCATAGCGCGGGGAAATGTCCAGGTCCAAATTACTGGCAATGCCGGCATCTACGGTTCGTTGCTGCTCAAAGAGAGCACGGCTCAAGATGCGGCTTATGAGTTAGATGTGCGAGGGAATGCCCATATCCGATACGACAGTTGCGCCTTGGCCGCGGCGGATGGTTGGGCGGCGCTGCCAAAAATGGCCAAGCTTGTCGCCTGGCAGGAAGTCATGCAGTGATTTTTCTGCTGATTTTTTTACTCTTCCTTAATCCGTTCATTAAAATAGCTTCCAGTTCCCGCTCATTGTAAAGTGCCTTGTGTGAGTTCCGGCACGGAGGGGAGGCTATCGAGTATTGCCTTGACAGGTTGATGATGTCAGATATATGTTCTCCCGCCAGTGACCAGGACGAGAAAAGGGGTTCCTTTATTTCTTTCGCTTGGCTTTACCCTGTTAGAAATCCTTCTGGCATTCGCAGTTTTTAGCATACTAGCGGCAATTGCTTTGCCTCGTTGGAGCGCCCTCTTGCCCGGGTTTCGCCTCAGCAGCGCCGCCCGTCAGATTCAATCGGAGCTTCAAAGAACCAAGGCACGGGCGGCGGCTGGCAATGCAGATTTTCGCTTAGTTTTCGCCTCTACGAACTACGGCATTGAAAGAAGAGACAGTGCGTCCTGGCAGCCCACAGGTGAGAATAAGCCACTGCCCGAAGGGATCGATATTAAGAGCGCAACGGTACCCAAGTTGGGGTTCACTTCGAGAGGCACTCCTACTCCTGGAACCGGGGGGACGGTGAAGCTATGCAGCGCCACAGGTGGAGGCAGGAATATTGTTGTGGGCAGCACGGGAAGAGTTCGAATCTGTAAGCCGGATAGCTGCAATGGCACGTGCTAAGAACAAAACTTTTCGACTTTCGTTGGTGGGGCGTCAACAAGGGTTTACCCTGCACGAGACGTTGATTTCCATAGCTCTCATCACTGTAGGAATCTTGGGTTTCGCTATGAGCACTAGCGGAGTGATTCGTGGAAATTATTTCAGTGCTAATGTTACCATAGCTACCCATCTGGCTGAGGATAAGGTCGAGGAGCTCAAGGTCCAAAACAGGCTTGATAACATCAATAACTGCTCTGGCTCTGCTGTTGGTCCTGGCGTGCCCGACTTAAATATCACTGCTACGGGAGGAGGCAGAGGGATTTACAATCGCTGTTGGATCGTCAGCGATTCTCCCCTTGGCGCTGGCTTAAAGCGGATCGATGTCACCGTTTCCTGGCAGGATTATCTTAGCCGATCCATCACCCTATCCACCCTCGTCTACAAAGGATAGACCAGCCTATGAAGAGCGCCTTTTGGGATAGCAGAGGTTTTACTCTCCCGGAGCTTATCATGGGGGCGTTCTTCGGCCTGATAGTCATCGGTACTCTTTACGGTTTTTATAGGGACCAGCTGTTCAATCTTCTCTCCCAGGAAACTAAAAGCGGGACAATGCAAGATGCGCGCGGCGCTCTCGATCTCATGGTGCGTGAGATTAGGAATGCAGGAGCGTGGTCGACGGGCTCCGTGCCTTCGGGCTGCTCGCGGATTGTGACGGCGACCGCAACGACCATTAGGATCCAGGCGGATCTCGACGGTAACGGAGATTGCAGCAGCTCTACGGGAGAAGATGTGACTTACACTCTTGCTGGCCCGACATCTACCTGCCCCGGCTCGACGATCAGGCGTAATGGCGATTGTCTGAGCCCCAATGTTGTTATCCCTACGGGAAGCGCTTTTTTAACCTACTATGGCACCGGAAGCGCCGTTCCCCTAACTCTTCCGCTCTCCGATCTTTCCGTTCTGAGAAGGGTTAAGATCACCTTGGGGGTCCAGGTGAAGAATCCCAATCCCAAAGTAGGTGGCATGATCACCTCCAATCTCAGTTCCAGTGTCGAGTTCAGAAACTAGCTGGGAGTATGATGATTCTAAAGGCACTCTTGAAAAGTGAACAGGGAATCGTCTTGGCGATCTCCCTCTTGGTTCTGACGATGCTCATTGCAGGCGGAATGGGAGCGATATTTTCTACGCAAATGGATCTGAACAGCAGCGGCAACTTTCGCACGGGGAGACAGGCCTTTTACGTTGCGGAAGCTGGGCTTCATCAGGCATGGCAGGAATTAGATCGTGGCGGCGGGGCAAACGAATTCGAGGTAGTCTTCAGTAGACCAGGGGTTACGGATCTCCTGGGCAGGGTAAATTTCGCTGGGGGAAATTATGTAGTTACGGCGGAAGGCCTTCCCGGGCCCCACCCCAGGCGAATAAAAGTAACCTCAAGCGGTTGCTTTCCGGCGGGAGATCCTTGCCCCACCGGTCACTCCAAGGTTGTTATAGAGTCTCAATTTAGACGCGAGCCTCTATTCCCGTGTGTTCTATGCGGAAAAGAGGGTGTCAGCCTATCAGGGGGAGCCATCACGGATAGCTATGACTCGAGGGTAGGACCCTACAGCGTTGCGACTGCCGGAAGCCAAGGGGATGTAGAGAGCAATGGAGATATTTCGCTATCAGGGAACACGACTCTGGTAAAGGGAAATGCTGCTGCAAGCGGGAACGTTTCAGCCAGCGCAGGCGCAACCGTTGCAGGCACAACGGCAAGCAACGCTCCGCCGCTTGGTTTCCCCCGAGTCATTGCTTGCGGCCCTCCGTTTAGCCCCGGCGCAGGTATTTCCGGGGGAAGTTATAACCCCTCTTCGGGTCAATTGAGAGGTGCCGGAAGTGATGCTATAATCATCTCCAACGGGGCCTATTGCTTGAGCAGTGTGGAACTGGCGGATAACAGCACACTTACAATCACAGGCCCCGTCACTTTAAACTTGACGGCTGCCAGCAGCTTTACTGGAGGAGGAATCATCAACCAAAGCGCCAACGTAGAAAACCTTCAGATCGTGTCTAGCTTTTCTTCCTCCGGCTTTGGAATAACAGTCTCCAGTGGAAGCTTGGTCTATTCGACTATCTACGCCCCTGATGCCAGGGTTGAAGTTACAGGGCAGGGTGATTTTTACGGCGCTATCGTTGGGAGAACGGTCGTTAACAACGGGGGCGCGAGATTTCATTATGACAGGAAGCTCAGAGAGGGCGAGGACGGTGGGGTGAAAATGGTACTTTGGAAGGAATCGCTCTAAGAGTAAGCTATTCCATTTACACCTTCACTTTTTTAGCGATATTGTATTTCATTTCCATAGAGAAAAAGTTCAGTCGATGAGAATTGCCGATGGCGGCTAGCTAAGGGGGGAAGCATGGATACGAAAAAGACCATTATGGTAGTTGACGACAACCCGGATATTATCACCATCGTCAAGACCATACTGGAAGGCAAAGGATACAACGTGGCTAGCGCCTATAGTGGCAAGGAATTGCTCGCGCATTTGGAAAACCAAAAACCCGATCTCATTGTTCTTGATATCATGATGCCCGAGATGGACGGTCTGGAAGTGCTGACGAAGCTCAAAGAGACTTCCGAGACTGCTTCTATTCCCGTGATTTTGTTGACGGCTAAGGTCCAGTACGAGGACGTTTTAGGAGGCTACAAACTGGGGGCCGATTACTACATCACGAAACCCTTTACCAGCACCCAGTTGATCAACGGCATTAACCTCCTTTTAGGAGAGGGGAAGTCCTAGAGACTCGCATCAGAAGTCAGCCTTCGGAGTCATAAATTTTTCTCCCTTCGTTTTCTCTATCACCATGACTCGTTTCATCTCATTCGAAGGTGGTGATGGATCGGGGAAGACCACACAGCTCAGGTTATTGGAGAATTATCTTGTCTCCCGGGGTCAGCCCTGTTTATCCACCAGGGAGCCGGGCGGAACTCCTCTGGGGAAAATGATCCGGCGCGTTCTTCTGGAAGTCGGGGAAGAAGAGATCTCCTCCCCGACCGAGTTGTTTCTCTACCTCGCAGACCGGGCGCACCACGTCCGGGAGGTCATTCAACCGGCGCTTGACAGTGGGAAGCTAGTCCTGTGTGATCGTTTCACCGATTCAACGTTGGCCTATCAGGGCTATGGTCGTGGGGTTGACCTTGAGATGCTCCGACACCTCAATCGTTTAGCCAGTGGCGGGAGCGCACCGGATTTGACTCTTCTCCTGGATTGTCCGGTTAAGATTGGCTTGTCCCGAACCGCCCAGAGGGTTGTTGAACGGCCATCCGCCGAGAAACAGGAAGACAGGTTCGAGCGGGAGAGAATAGATTTTCACGAGAAGGTGCGGCAAGGCTTTTTAGAGCTAGCCCGGTTAGAACCGGAGCGCATTTATGTCTTGGATGCCCGCCGTTCCGTCGAGGATATCCACCGCGAGATCAAAAGCATTGTAGACGCAAAATTGAAGTTCAAGGGATAAAGGGAAAAAGGGCAGAAGCAGAGAGATGCCGTTCTCCGACATCGTGGGTCACCAGCAGCAGTTGGAAACTCTCAGGCAGAGTTTGGAAAAGAATCGGCTGCATCATGCCTTTCTTTTTTTAGGACCTGAGGGTGTTGGGAAGAGGACCGTGGCCCTCTCGCTGGCGATGGCGGTCCAGTGTCTGGAGAAGGTTGGCGATTTTTGTGGCGGCTGTCCCAACTGTACTCAGATCCGTGTTGGTCATCACCCTGACGTGCGCCTGATAGAACCCTTGCCTGGAAAAAAAGAGATCGGCATTCAACAGGTCCGAGAGCTGGAGAGGGAGCTCAACTTCCATCCTTTTTCGGGCAGAAAGAAGATCGCCATTCTGGACCCCGCCACGCTCATGAATGCCTCTGCTCAGAATGCTTTGTTAAAAACTCTTGAGGAGCCTCCCAGAGACTCGCTTTTGATATTGGTCTCCACGGGCGCCGGAGGGCTTCTCCCTACGCTGTTATCCCGCTGTCTCCGCCTATCTTTCGCTCCCCTTCCGGTTGAGCTCGTGGCGGGATTTTTAGTCTCTCAGAGAGGGATAGATCAGGAGGAAGCGAGAATCTTGGCCGCCATGACCATGGGAAGTTTGGGAATGGCCATTAAACTTGAGGCGGAGGATCTTGTCGCGAAAAGAAAAGCATGGGCGGAAAAAATCTGTTCTTTGGACCCCAAGAACTACAGAGGTGGGCTCAGCCTGGCCGAAGAGCTTGCGGGAACAAGGGAAGAGTCGCTTGAGTTTCTGGAGTGGTTGGAGGGGTGGTATCGGGATATCTTGATTTACCGTGCTACAGGCAGCCCCCAGGGAATCTGCAATCTCCATATCGAGAAGAGCATTAAGGATCAGGCCAAGCTTTACGACTTAGAGCGGATCGTCTTCTTTCTATCCCTAGCCGTAAAAACGCGAGAGAGAGTTCAGAGGAACGTGAATCGTCGGATGGCCTTGGAAAACCTCTTTACGGAGGTGCTCGGGATCGATTGATGGAACGAATCTATCTCACAACTCCCCTTTATTACGTTAATGCTGAACCCCACCTGGGCCACACCTACACAACCCTCCTCGCCGATACGCTGAAACGCTATTATCAGCAACAGGGGATCGAGGCGTTTCTCCTAACCGGGACCGATGAACACGGAGATAAGATTGCCCAGGCCGCCGGTGCAAGCGGGATGGAGCCAAAGGCCTACGCCGATAAGGTCAGCGCCATCTTCCGTGCGACCTGGGACGCCTGCGGCATTCAATATGATCATTTTATCCGCACCACGGATTCTTATCACAAAGAGTACGTGCAGCAGATTCTGCAGAAGATCTACGACACCGGAGACATCTATTTCGGCGAGTACGGAGGTTTTTATTGTTTTGGTTGCGAGCGCTTCTATACAGAGAAAGAGCTTGTAGCTGGAAAATGTCCGGATCACCAAAAGGAGCCCGCTTATATTAAGGAGAAAAACTACTTCTTCCGCATGGGGAAATATCAGCAACGGCTCGTCGACTACATCCAGGCCCATCCGGATTTTATCCGCCCGGAGCGATACCGGACTGAAGCCTTGGCCTTTCTGCGCGAGCCTTTGGAAGATCTCTGTATTTCGCGTCCGAAGAGTCGGCTGCAATGGGGAATTCCGCTCCCTTTCGATTCAGACTATGTGACCTATGTTTGGTTCGATGCTCTCATTAATTACGTCAGTGCCTTGAAGTTTCGGGGAGAGGAATTCTTTGAAGCCTTTTGGCCCAAGGCCAATCACCTGATCGCCAAAGACATCCTCAAACCCCATGCGATTTATTGGCCTACGATGCTCATGGCTGCGGGTTTGCCTGTTTATCAGAGTCTGCACGTGCACGGCTATTGGGTGATGGACTCCGGCAAGATGTCGAAGAGTTTGGGAAATGTCGTGCGCCCCTTGGAGATGAAGGAGCGCTACGGGATGGATGCCTTTCGCTACTTTCTTTTGCGCGAGATGGTCTTTGGCCAGGATGCGACCTTTTCTTTGGAGGCTTTGGTCAATCGCGTAAACGCGGACTTGGCTAACAATTTTGGCAACCTTGTCAGTCGAGTCCTCGCCATGCAGCAAAGATACTTTGACGGCGTTGTCCAGCCCCTGGGTCCGGTATGGGCTACGGAAGATCAAGAACTTCGAGAGAAGTTCCTTCAGGCCGAACGGGATCTGAAGCGGTATATGGGAGAGTTCCAATTCCATCGCGCCCTAGAGGCGACTTGGTCGGCCATCGATCAGGCCAATCGTTATGTTGTACAGACCTCGCCGTTTGTCTTAATCAAGGATCCGGCTAAGCGCGGACGAGTTGGCGAGGTCCTTCATCATCTGCTGGAATCCATCAGAACAGTTGCACGGCTCATCTCTCCATTTCTTCCCGACACGGCTGAGGAGATTCATACCCTTCTCGGTATTCCCGAAGGCAATGTGAATGCGTCGTCTTCCTGGGGGAAGTTCTTTACCTCCGGGCACAGGGTCCTTCCGCCGAAGGTTTTGTTCCCGCGCATCGAGCTCAATCCTGAAGACTAAATGGAATCGTCGGGTAACTTTGGGCTGATCGACAGCCACGCTCATATCCAGGCTGTCGAGTTTGCCGAGGACTTAAGCGAAGTGATTCAGCGCGCCCGCGCCGCTGGTGTGGAGAAGATCATCGCGGTCGGAGGCGCTGGGGATCTGAGCAGCAATGGTGCGGCTGTGGAGATCACTAAAACTTTTCCTGGAATCTTTGCCACAGTCGGCATGCATCCTCACGATGCCAAGGATGTCAGTGACCAGGACTTCGACCATCTCAGGCAGCTTGTTCGAACCCCTGGAGTTGTGGCGGTCGGCGAAACCGGACTCGATTTTCATTACAACCATTCACCTCGGGAAGTCCAGCGGGAGCTCTTTTGCAGATTCATTCAGCTGGCGCGCGAGACCAACCTTCCGCTCGTTGTCCACGACCGGGAGGCGAACCGCGAGATCGCCGAGCTTCTTCGATCCGAAGGACGAGGAAATCTTCAGGGGGTGATTCATTGCTTTACTGGAGATTATGAGGCCGCAAAGACATTTCTGGACTTGGGATTTTATCTCTCTTTCTCCGGCATCATAACTTTCAAAAACGCGGAGCCGCTCAGAGAAGTGGTGCGAGGGTTGCCATTGGATCGAATGCTCGTTGAGACCGATGCGCCTTACCTTGCTCCGGTGCCGCATCGCGGAAAGCGCAACGAGCCGGCCTTTGTCCGATTGGTGGCGGAGACCATCGCGAGAGTGAGAGGTTTAGCCGTGGAGGAGGTCGCGAAGGCCACGAGTCGCAATGCCCAGGATCTGTTTGGCATCTAAACTGAGGCTCCTAACCCCGAGGGGGCAGGGAGCTTGATTGCGGCGATTTAGCGGTGGGGTTCTCACGGCTAGGGTGGTTGCAATTTTCTAGAAGAACCAACCAGAGCCGGAAGAGGGACCAAAGATCGCGCCGATGAATTTTTCGAGCGCCACATTGAACTTCAGGATCACGGGGTCGGAGCCGCGCGTCAGGCCGAAGCCGGCTCCGATGTTATACTCGATTCCGTGTGGCAGCTCGCCCCGGACCACCGGGAAGATGTAGTGCTGCTGTTCTTTAGTGGGATCCGTATCCCTAATGTTGCCGATACCGCCGTAGAACTCGATGCCCGGCGACAGGGAGCGCATCCAGCGATAGTAGACGCCGGCAGCGTAACCAAACTCGAATCCCTTGTTTTTGTCAGGACCAACTAGGATTTTCTCAAAAATTGGATTTAACATTATGGCAAAAGGCCCGAGGTCCTTTTCGATAATCGGCCGCAATTCCAGTTCCACCTTCTGATCATCAAATTTCGGCACGCGGTGGTAATCGAGTTCTGCATACCAACCGAGGTTCACGGGCAGCCGGTCCTGAACGAGAAGGCTGCCTCGCAGTCGAAACTTGGAGCCTGCATACTGAAGATCGTGTCCGCTGGGTTTAGCGAGATTCAGATACGCCGCGGCCTCGATGCGATTAGTTAGTCCGTAAGTCAACTCGAAGGCAGTACGCCACATCGACTGACTCGGTAAAGTGCCGGCAGAGGTTCCGTTCCCACCGGCGCCGTGGCCTCTGGCCACGACGCTATTGAGCGACTCCAGCTCGAGTATTCCTCGGCCCAGAGTCTGGTATGGATAGACTTCAAATTCCCACGGGTCCACCTGCGCGGCTGAGGGATGTGGGCGTAAAACAGAGGCGAGCAGTATGAATAATGCAAATATTGTTAAGCGCAAATAGTCTTTCATTTTGAATCCTCCTTATTTATTCAGTTTGCGGTTGCTGTGCAATCTCGGACTCGATTACTTGGCGATGATCGTTCCCTCAGGGACGTCCTGGTGGAAATCATCGTAAAAGTCGTAACTTCCTGGGCTCAGTGCAGGTAGAGGTATGATGATCGTTTCGCCGGGCCCGATGACCTTTTCGCGATTGAGCTTAAAGCTTTCGAACTCGATGGTTTCCCTGCTTGCATTTATGACCTTGAGTCTGAGCGGCTGGTTTGCAGGTGCCGTGATCGTCTGGGGTGTAAAGTGATGATTCTCAAAACGCAGCTCGATGACAGTGTCCTCGCCTCGTGCGCGAGACGCTAACGCGACGGTTGCGAGGACTATCAGGCTAGAAACAACAGTGAGATATTTCATCTTTTTTCCTCCATTCATTTCCCTTAAAATAAAAGAGCCCGGGCCACGTCTCCGTGGCGCCGGGCTCTGGGTTAAAAACCTCTGGCCTCTCACTAACCGATAGGTTCTAATTCTCTATTTACATCTGAGTTTCGGCTTCTGGTCCATCAACCTCCAGGGGGACAATCACGCACCGCTTGCACCTGCGGCATTTTAGCTCGACGCCTGAAGGGACCAAACGCGCCAAGAGACTTCCGCAGATACAGCGAAAAGATTTATGCTCTGCGAGATCCTTTACATCTTTGTCTAGATTGCGTGGTCTCAAGGTATGCTGCTCCTCACAGTTTCTGGCATTCGGTTTAACCACAGGGTGGCAGCCAAAAGAACTAAAACAACTAGGCCCTGAGTCAGCAGGGTTTCAAGCGTCGGATAGATTCCTAGAAAGTCCACTGGCGGTGGAAATGGCAGCGGGGTAATGCTGACCCATCTTGCTGTCTGAAGTTCTTTAACTCCCTGCCCGGCAAAAGCGAGGGCTAGGATGTACAGAAAAGCACCTGTGGTCCTGAAAAAATATCTTATGGGAATTTTGAGGCCTAGCATTAAAAGGGCGAAGACCACGATCCCTAATCCACCTGCGCCGGCCACAAACCCCCAAATAACGGGGGCGGGACTGTTTGGGGCCTGAAGATAGAGAGCCTCATAAAAAAGTACTGTCTCAAAGGCCTCTCGGTAAACCGCAAAAAAGGAGATTCCTATTAGAGTCAGGATCCGCCGAGTGGAAAGGGCTTCATGAACTCTTTCTTGAACGAACTTTTGCCACTTTTGGGCCTCTGCCTTCGTATGAAGCCAGTACCCAACATAAAGGAGGACCAGGGCGGCTATGAGAGTCGCGAAACCCTCCATGCTTTCTCTTTGGGCGCCGCTTATGTCCAGCACGGTTTGGGTCAAAACCCAAGTAAAAATCCCGGCAATCAGGGCAAGGGTCCAACCTAGGTGGATGTATTTTGTTACGTCTTTCGCTCCAGTAACTTTAAGAAAAGCGAGGATTGCAGCTAAGACCAAAGCTGCCTCAAGACCTTCTCTCAGAATGATCATTGAGGCATTGAGGAAGATGTAGACGTCAGTGAGTTGATTTTCACTGTTTAATAATTGTGAGGCTTGGGCAAGACCGGCGTCGATTTCCCGGTAGAGCCTCTGTACTTTCTCAACTGCATCCCCTTGTTTCAGGGCGCTTCGGAAGGCGGTAATCTTGCCCTCTAAGGAACGTCCAAAGGAGAGATTGCGAGACAATAAGGCCGGCTCAACCAGCTCAAATCCTTCAAGATAGGCATCCACAGCTTTTTGGTAGGCTTTTTCCTTCTCCCCTTTTTCGTAGAGCCCCATCGCTTCGCCCAAAGAAGTCCGGGTGGTCAGAAGGGGATCGTTCGGTCGTTCTTCCAGAACCCCACGCCTAAGGTAGGCTAAGATTTTAGAGGCTTCTTGCCCGTCGGGAGTATAAGTTCTGATTTTATTTTTTAAGTCTTCATCTGAGAGTGTGGCTAGAGTTGCGACGTTCTTGAGCTCCGCCGGGAGCCTTTTTCCCTCGAATAGCTTTTTCCCCTCGGCAACGGCCTCCGGGGAGAAGCGAAATGAAAAGAGGTAGAAGGCGGCTTGCCAACGCTCTTCTTCCGTGAGGGCAGCAAAACTCGCCATGGCTGTTCCTTCCACACCAAAGCTCTCGGTATTGAAAGCTTTGAACGGAGATAGTGTTGCCATGACGCCTGGGTCTGTAAAGTTGGCTGGTGGCGGTTCTTTGGGATTCATCTCTGAACGCCGAGGGCCGTCGCCCTTACCTGTCTCCCCATGACAAGGAACGCAATTCTGAGCGAAGGTTGTCTGAGCGATTTGAAACGATGGAATGGTTTTGGGATAGGGGACGATGCTATAAGCGGTCAGAAGTCTTCCTTTGATAGTCTGTGCCAGCTCTCCGACGGCCTTATTATCCTCTTTCTTCTCGATGTAAGAAGCTAACGTCTTTATGCTTGACTCCACGCCCGCCTTGTCGCCGTTATCAGTTTGTTTCAGTTGATTGAAGAGTTCCAAAGCCCGGTTCGCAAACTCTTTCATCTCCTGAAATTCTTCCGGGTTGACGACTTTTCCTCCCTGTACGGCGTTTCTGTAGTCCCCGCCGATGTAGTCCACGATGGCCACGAGCTTCTTAGCCTCGTCAGCGGCTAGCGACGATGCGCTAGCCATAAGGAAGAAGCAGAAAGTATACAGGGCAATTCTTGTCATCTTGCTCCCGGCGCGCCTGATCGGCCGTTGCGGCGGACCCTCCAGAGCGACTTTTGTTTGACCGGCTGAATACCTTGGCTCCCGTACAGGTGATGCCGGTCTTGATCTTCTATATTCATTGAAATAAGATAACTCCGTCCTGAAATTCTTTGCTCTAGGCTACCTACTAAGTTAGGGCCATTGAATTTATAATATTCGCATACTCGAATAAAAAAGATTTGTCAAGTGTATGGAGCACTCTAAGATCACCCCCGCCGTTGAGGATTATTTGCGGGCCATCTATGTCTTGGGAGAAGATGCGCAGCCGGTGATCGCTGCTAGGGTGGCGGACGCGATGGGTGTTTCCCCTTCTACTATGGTCAGCACCCTGCGCCGCTTACAGAAGGAAGGTTACATCAGGGTGGAGCGTCGAAAAGAGATCCACCTGACGGCAAAAGGAAAAAGGGTCGCCGAGGGGATTCTCCGCCGCCATTTCTTAACGGAGAGGCTTTTGACAGACGTGCTGGGGCTGGATTGGGTTAAGGCTCACCAAGAAGCCCATCGCTTGGAACATGCCATCTCTCCCGAGGTGGAGGAAAGATTAGCGCGGCTGCTGCGGCATCCGACCACATGCCCTCATGGCAACCCTATACCGGGTCAGAGCCCGTCCTCCTATCGGAAAGGGCTGCCCTTGGATCGTGCCCCGGCAGGAAGGGAAGTGATGCTCGAGTGTATCACAGAGGCGGGTGAAAGAGATGCCCGTTTGCTGGGTTTTATGCAGCAGCACCACCTATTGCCTGGGACAAAAATTCAAATAATGGATGTCGCGCCCTCCCTGGGGATCATGAGTCTCAAGGTGGGAAGCAACGAATTCTCTCTGGGGATTGAGGCGGCTAAGAAGCTGCGAGTCTATTAGACCGTCTCTCTGGATCTTCTCTTAGGAATGCCTTGGTCTCACCGGCTTTCTCACAGGTAGAGGAAACTCTCCCGTAATAGACCCTTCTGCTTTTAATTCTTCAGCCAGGAAATCGACGTGGTCTCTGATTGGCGCGTCCCGATCAAGGATGATGAGTTCATGTTCTTTTAGGCGGCAGCGGCCGCTACGAGCGTGATACCCTACTTCACGAATTAGTTTTTCTGTTCGGACCTCAATGTTCCGTTGCTTGGCTTTCGCGATCAGCTCTTGAAGAAGAGCTTCGTGTTTATTCTTTTCTTGTGCCATTTTGCTCTCCGGGAACCCATTTTTATTATCCCCTATTCAACTCCCTCTGTAAACCCTTACAAGGTGGAGAGAGGCTTTGCCTTGCAAAAAGAAGGGCGCTTGGTATGGTATCTATGTCCAGAGGAAGAACAACAACAAAGTATTGACCCCTAGCAATCTCGTATCTCGGATCATGACATCCTAACCAATAAATGGTAGAGGCGCTCATAAGCGCGAAACATCAGGAGGGAAAGATGATAAAAAATATCTTGGTTCCCCTCGATGGTTCGGAGCATTCTAAGGCGGCTCTGGAATATAGTCTTTGGATGGCCGAGAAGTTCAACGGAACTCTATTCGGTCAGCACGTCATCGACACGGTCTCCATAGAAGGAACTTTCTTTCATGATATCTCGGGCTCGTTAGGCTTTGAGCCTTATCTGGATTTCTCCACCCGGATGAGAGAGGTGCTGGAAGAAAGAGGCAAGGCCATTCTCGAGGAGTTTAGCGAGCTCTGTAGACAGAAAGGAATCCGACACGAGACCTTCCTTGATATGGGTATCATTCCCAACGAAATCTGCGAACGCGCCAAGATGGCGGACCTCGTAGTCCTAGGCCATCGGGGAATCAACGAGGGATTTTCCACCGGTCTTCTAGGAGGGACGACTGAGAGCGTGACCCGAAAGTCTCCCCGTCCAATCTTTGTTGCGACTAGGAAGTTTAAGATAGTCGAGCATCCTCTTTTGGCTTACGATGGAAGCTACAGAGCTAGCTCCGCTATGGAGTCTGCGGCGGAGTTTTGCACTCGATTGCGCCTTCCATTGACCGTTCTTAACGTCTCAAAGGAAGAGAAGTTGGGTGAGAAAGCGCTCCAGGAGGCCAATGCGTATCTGAGTTCCTATGAAATTGAGGCCCGCTATGAACTGGCCCGAGGATACCCGGAGCAGAAGATTGTGGATTATTTGCTTAATTTCAATTACGATCTTCTCTTCATCGGGGCCTATGGGCATCGTCGGATCATTGAGATGGTCTTGGGCAGCGCGACGGAGTATGTGCTCCGAAAAAGCCCCTGTCCGGTTTTCCTCAATCGCTGAAGCGCTAAACGATCTCCGTTCCGATTTGAGCAGTTAGAAATCGCCTTCCATGAAGTTTCTCGCGGCAGCTATCCAGATGCTAGCTTCCTCTGATAAGGCGGCGAACCTCGCGGAGGCGAAAGTTAAAATTCGTGAGGCCGCGGCTAGAGGGGCCAAGGTTGTCGCCTTACCCGAGGTTTTCAATTGGCGCGGCGATAAGGAGAGAGAGAGAAAAAATGCCGAACCGATTCCTGGCCTCACCGCCGATTTAATGAGCGATTTGGCCCGAGAGCTGGGTCTTTATCTCCTTGCGGGCTCCTTCCTGGAGGAGATCCCTGGCAACACCAAGGCGTACAACACAAGCCTACTCTTCGATCCTCAAGGCAATATCATCGCGCGCTACCGAAAAATCCACCTCTTCGATGTGGACTTGGAGCGAGGAGTTTCGACGATGGAGTCTGCGACCCGCCAGTCTGGAGAAGAGGTCGTTGTGGTGGAGACGCCGATTTGTCCGATGGGATTGAGTATCTGCTACGATCTCCGCTTTCCTGAGCTTTACCGGGCCTTGGTTGACAAAGGGGCTAAGGTGATCCTTGTTCCATCGGCGTTTACAGCCTTGACCGGAGAAGCTCACTGGGAGCCGTTGCTGCGGGCTCGGGCGATAGAGAATCAGATCTACATCATCGCTCCAAACCAAGTGGGTCACAACCCGGAGAGCTTCGCCACATACGGCAATTCGATGATCGTAGATCCTTGGGGCAGGGTTTTGGCTCGGTCCTCTGATTGTCCCGGGGTGATCTTTGCTGAGATAGATCTTGACTATCTGGCAAAGGTACGGAAGGAATTACCTGCCCTCTCCCACCGAAAGGGACTTCTGAAGCGTTGAGTTCATCCTCGAGAATTCGTCTCGCGTCCCTCCTCGCGCTGAGCCTCATTTGTTACTGGGCTTTTTTTTACGGCCTGGGGAATTACCCACTCTGGGATCCCGATGAAGGCAGGAGCGGTGAGATCGCAAAAGAGATCCTCAGCTCGGGAAACTGGGTCACCCTGACCCACGGCGGAAATCCCTACTACGATAAGCCGGCGCCTTATTTTTGGTTGCCAGCCCTGGGATTGGATCTTTTAGGTATGAATGAGTTTGCTGTTCGATGGCCCTCAGCCCTGGCTGCAGCTCTCACCGTGGCCATTGTGTATCTCTGGGGGTCCATCTCTGGGGGCTCGGAGCGCCGAGGACTTTGGGCAGGAATGGTTTTGGCCACCTCTATGGAGTTTGTCTTCTTAGGGCGTCTGGCGAAAGTGGATATGGTTTTCACATTTTTCTTTACCGCGGCCTTGCTCTCCTTCCTTCAGTGGGAGCAACGCGGTCACGGCAAAGTGTGGATCTGGCTTTTTTATTTGTTTATGGCTTTGGCTGTTCTCACTAAGGGTCCTGCGGGGCTGCTTGTGCCTTTATTAATCGTCGGGATTGCGATCGGTCTAAGAAAAAGGTGGGACCTTCTTCGGAAGATGGATTGGCTACGGGGCGCACTCATTGTGGCCGTAGTATCGGGTCCTTGGTATCTGGTCGCCGCTATTCGTGATCCGCAATACATTTGGACGTTTCTCTGGGACCACAACGTAGCTCGTTATTTTATTACCGAGCATGGAGTAAAGCACCCGGAACCTGTCTATTTCTTCTTGCCTATTCTGATCGGAGGTTTTCTTCCCTGGACGTTATTTTTACCCCCAGTGGTTTCCGATCTTTGGAAGCACCGGAGGGAGGAAAATCGAGAGGAAGCCCTGTTCCTATTCATCTGGGCCGCTACTGTCCTCATTTTTTTCCCCTTCTCTCGGAACAAGCTTGCCACCTATACCCTGCCTCTGTTCCCGCCGCTGGCGCTGTTGACCGGCGATTTTCTGCAACAGTTCCATGAGGCGGGAGCTGGGCGCAAGTGGATGCGTCTCTGGCTTCTGTCGGCGAGTTTCTTCTGGTTGCTGGTTCTCCTTCTCTTTCCTCCCTTGAGTGAGTTGTTTCTCAGCAATCGCTATCCTGAGATTTCTTTTTTCGGCCCGCCTCCGCTCCTCTGGGCTCTCTTCGTTTTTTTGTTAGTGTTTGGATGGATCCTCAGACAAACGCAATGGGCTCCGTGGATCATTGGTCTTTCGTCTCTTTGCTTTGTTGGGTGGTTTTATGGGGCTAAGGCAGCCGAGATTGCCGAAGTAAAAAGCTCTCAGAGCCTGGCGCAGGTCGTGAATGGGGCCGGAGGGAAAGAATTCCGCGTCGTCTCTCTTAAAGGCGAATCGTTTGCCTTTTATCTGTCTAGGAAGCTTCAGGTGGTCTCTGGAACAGATGTGATTGAAAGGATGCTACACGAAAACATCCCGACCGTTGCGCTCGTTAAGGAGAAACATTTAAGACAATTCGAGCTTAACTCTCCTTTGAGGATTTTTGTCTGGAAAAGTGTTCCCTCGGCCCACGCCTTGGTCGCTAACTTTCCTCCCTCACCGCCTGAGCGCTAGGGTAAAGTGCCGGGAGGCAGAGCCGATCATGCAGAAGAGTTGCATCTATGAATTCGCTCTGCGCGCGGGCGAGTTGCCACGCCGCCGAGGCTCATTTCACCTCGACTCATCGCCACCTGCCTTGCCCTTGATCCAATGGTGCAGCGGATGGCGATACAGATAAGCGACTAGTAAAATAGCGACCGAAATGACGCCGAAGACCAGCGCCGTGAAATAATGCTGGCTCCGAAGGGATGCCCCTTGGACAGTCAGAAAATAGGTGCCGGGCAGCCGGCCGATCGCCGACACCACCAAGAACGTGCTCAGATTCATTCGCGTGAGGCCTAACAGATAGCAGAGGTAGTCTTTGGGAAAACCCGGCAGGAGAAAGAGCACAAAGCAGATTGTAGATCCCGCGCCCGTCGTTAGAAAGTTGAATTTTTCAAGAGTTTCTCGTCTAATCCATCTCTCGACAAAAGGCCTGCCTAAAATCCGCGACAGCTCAAAGGCTATCCACGATCCGAGCGTCAGCCCCACGGTTGAAAGAATGAACCCGTACTCCTTGCCGTAAATGTAGCCCCCAACGACTCCAGTCAGTTCGCCGGGGATAGGCGATATGACGACCTGTAAAGCTTGTAGCAGAACAAAGACAGCCGAGGAGTAAGGGCCGAAGGAGATGAGAAAATTTATCAGGTTTTCCTGGCGCAAAGGGAGTTCTTCCTCATCGTCTACCAGTAGGTCTAGGAGGGCGAAGGGTTGGGGACCATGTCTGCTAAAATAGAAAATCAGAATGACCAGCGCGAGAAGGATGGCCCCTTTGATTAGGAGTTGGCGTCGTTGGGTAGTCATTTAAAGGAACCGATACTAGCAGTAAATCCAACGGAAGACGAGACCTCTGGACAAGTTAAAAAAGAAGCGACCAATTTTGATTTTTCGGGGACGCCAATATAAGCTCCCGACTGAGAATAAGGATCGGAGCACATGGCCAATAAGGGCTTGTCGGATTGTTTTCGGCGAGGAGAGTAAGCAAGACAAGTGGATACCCTGGCTCACGGCTTGTGGGGCGGCCTTGGCTTTTATCCCAGCGGTAAGAAGAGATATGCGTCGGCCTTTGTTCTGGGCATGGCGCCGGACCTTCTTTCCTTCGGTCTATTTCACGTTACCCATCCGCAGTGGCTGGCTCTCCGGTTAGCCGGAAAGATCTCCGGCCCTCCGCCTATCTCCAGTCTTCCTGAGTTTTTGTTTCATGCCTATAACCTGACTCACAGTTTAGTCATCTGGGGAGCTGCATTTGCCCTTCTCTGGATGTTGCAGAAGCATCCTCCGTGGCTTTTTTTGGCTTGGGCTCTTCATATCCTCTGCGATATTCCGACGCATAATTCCGGTTATTTTCCCACTCCCTATCTTTGGCCTTTTGCTACCCCATTTGTGAAAGGGATTTCTTGGGCGACGCCGTGGTTTATGGTCGCCAACTATGCGGCTTTATTGTTGGGCTACGTCTGGGTCGTCAACTATGTGGGGAGAATGAATTTGGAACGGCGGGGTCGGCGATAATGTGGAACAAAAAAAAGTCGAGCAGGAAAAAATTTCTGCCCGACCGTCTCAGCCTGAGCGGAAGATCACTGCGAGGATTGAAAGCAGTTTTTCTTGTCAAACGCGAAAATCCACTCTCCCTCTAGGCCGGCCTGGCATGAGCTCTGGCTAGCGCGAGAAGATCTTGCATGGGCATCTGAGAGGCCAGGATGCAGATGACTCCTCCCTCGCGGTGAAAAACGACGTTGATGCCGCCTTGAGAAAAGGCGTAGAAATTCATTTTTTTCCCTGGGTCAAAAAAGACGGCCGCGTTCGCCGGTGCATCTTCCTCTGTTCCGAGAAAGGTGTAGCAGATGAGTGAGAGTCCTTGACCCTGATAAATGGCGATGAGAACCTTTCGTCCCTTCATCTCACGGACGGCACCTGCTACCGGCTCGAGATTCATCGCCGAAAGATCGTAGCCCATCGGCTCAAAGTTTCCGCCAGCGGCGCGCATTAGTTGTTCCTTGATTTCGTCCGCGCTCTGGGCCGTAATCATGGGAAGATCGCCTCGAAGGAACGGGCTGTAGGTTTCTAAGGCCGCAAGAGAGATAGGTTGGCTCCGCTGGTTCAGCAGATAAAGGCTCGGGAGTCCGACGATCAGGAGAACCGCTGCGACAACAGCCGGTCGGAGAACATAATCGGCAAGCCACCCACGACTCGTCCATCTCCTAGGAATTTCGGCCTGCTCAGGAAAAATGCGTCGGTCGGACAGAATCTTTTCCTTAAGATCGGCGGGCGCATGCAGTTTTGCACCCTCCGCATGAACCTCTCTTTTTAGCAGCTGCTCCTGCGCCAAGATAGACTGGCACCTGGCGCAGTCCTTGAGATGACTTTCCAGCTGAGAGCGCTCTGAACCATGAAGCTCATGGTCAACCAAAGCGGTGATAAGCTCTCGCGCCTCTGCGCAATTCATTTTCCTTTAGACCCTTCTTTTGATGCCCACATATCTCTCAAGGTGTCGATAGAGCAACCTTCTGCCGCGGGAAAGCCGCGAGCGGATTGTGCCTATGGGACAAGAGAGTATTTCCGCGGCTTCCTCGTACGAGAAATCTCCCATATCGACCAGGACGATTGGCGCACGAAACTCTTCGGGGATTTTCCTCAGGACGTCAGCAATTTGACCGCTTAGCTCCTTAAGCAAGGCGTGCCGTTCCGGTCCGGGATTTTCTGATGGCGTCCGTTCCCAGTAATCCGATTGCCCTTCGGCTGGAGCCTCAGTCGATATCCATCTTCTCTTTTGCTGGTAGCGGTCGAAGAAGAAATTATAGAGGATTCTTGTCAACCAGGCTTTCATGTTGCTTCCGGGAGTGAATTGTTCGTAAGAAGCGAGCGCGCGGACAAAGGTTTCTTGCACCAGATCCTCAGTCTCATCACGATCTTTCGCCAAATGGAACGCCACGCGGTACAGGTGATCGAGGTGGACCATGGCTTCGCGGGCAAAACTCTCCCTTGCTTGGACTCCAGACGTTTTCTCCTCAGCCACATAGCCATCCTATACGGAGAGAAACGCTGAAGTCCAATAACCGACTCACAAATAAAACAGCCGTGCCGTGTTCAAAGTTCCCGGAGATCGATTGCCTTGGACGCGGGGTCAATGCATAGGGATCGACTCTTCAAAGAGAATATAGGGGGTTGTACCGGAATCCTTCGAAGCGTTTTCTATCAGCTTTCTGCCCTCTGGGCTCAGGTTTTCGCCTTTCAGGTAGGCGGGATAAAAATGGACATGGTAGAAGTGGTCAGGATAGACCTCAATCCAAGTTCGTACCTTCTCTGCGCCGGCGGGTCGACTCCACCTGAAACGGTTTTCTGACGTCTCGCCTGGCGCAATCCTTGTGTCAAAGTACTCTTTCCATTCTCCGTTCTCAAAACGCACGTCCCAGCCGATGATTCTCTCCCGCGTCGTTCCCGGCAGGATCTTGCCTTGCTTGTCTGAGAGCGCGGCCCGGACGAAAACTTTCGGGGTGAGGTAAGTTGGAAATCTATGTCCGACAGCGGCATTGGTCACCTCTACCGATAGTTCCAGCGAATTTTGCGCCGTTGAGTCGGGTTTTTTCAGATGCGTCTCTACGCGAACTCCCCCTTTGACCCATTCTGGGTCATGAATACCTTTCCAGAGATGTCGTCGACCGGGCATATGACAATCCTGGCAGGCGACTCCTCCCTGTCCCCATATGCTGTTTTTCCATTCACGATAGGTATCCTGGATCGGCTTGCCATTGGCCAAGGTTGTATTATCCGGGTCAAATTGGTGGCAGTCTTTGCAGAACTCAGCCTTCTCAAAATAGGGAGTCCTTTGAACACCTCCGTGATTGGGCATGCCTGCAGGGTAGTTCGTAGCGGCCACTCCTTCAGTCTTGGGAGGACCAAAGCGGTGATGTTGCCGTACGTGACATGCGGCACAAGTAATTCCCTCAAGTTGTAGTTGAACGTCGAAATAGGGATTTTTAGCGTAAGTTTGTTCCTTGGCATCGGTAGTCTTAGCAATCAGAGGCATTTGTTCACTCAGTGGGGCATGGCAGCTCATGCATTGAATTGCCTCTTCAGGACTGGTTTGAGTTAGATCGATGATCTGTCCCCAAGGCCCAGGCCCCATCGCATGGCTATGGAGACTCTCTTTCCAGTCTGCGTACTGCCGCGTATGACAGCTTCCACAGGCCTCCGGTTTTAAAGAAGCCTCTTTCCCTGTGTAGGAAGTGGGAGCCACACCCTGAAGCGGAATGGGCCTCTGCCAATAAACCGCGAGAAAATTCTCCATATTCCGCGCCATCGCTAGACTAGGGCGCTGAGATTCGGTCGAGCTCGGGGTAGAGAAAAAGCGCATGTAGAGAAGAAAGGAAACGATTCCTGCGATACCTACCAGGACAAAAAGAGTCTGCATCCAGATCCGAGGGTGCAACTTTTCCATATTCCTTAAGCAGATCTAGCTTGAAATGATAAGCAGGTCAAAAATCAGTTTTGCCCGATCTAACAATGGGACATGTCACTTTTGCGAATGCTAGCAGGCAGCGGCTTTCAGAATCTTCCGTCCCGCTTTTCTAAAAGTCGGTGCAACGAGAGTCCGGTTTGCTCTCCTAGCGGTCAGACGATAGATCTTAACCTTTGGCTGTACCGCCAGCTCCGTCTCCTTCCAGTGCATCAGCCCCTGGCGAACATACGATGGATCGAGCCCCAATACCTCACAGACATTCTCAAAAGAAAATAGCCCCTCGTTGCTGTCCTCCACAATCCACACCTCCGCCTCGTGAAACATCCTTCTCCGCCGGGCATCTCGGGCTAAAAGATACTTGTGGAAACACGCAATGGCATCCTCCAAGACGGCCAACATGAGCTTCTTTTCCGGCTCTAAGTGAACTTTCCTGCGAAATGTCTCCAAGTACTGTGCAGAGGAAAGGATGTCCGGCTGAAACAGAGAAGCCATCCTTCCGTCGAAACTAAAAGCTGCCTGGTAAGTCATATATTTAAAACATATCTCCTGTGAAGAAAGTTCCTGTAAACAATCGATTTCGGCAAAGGGAATTCCTTACCGTTGTGGAACTTTTTCGGGGTTGTTCCTTGCTTAAGAAAGCGAAGGCCCAATGAAAGGGCCCAATCAAATTATCGGGAACTTTTACTCACCCAATTTAGTTTTGAGTGTAACGAAGCCGCAATTTGCGGCAATAGAGGAGGATTCTATGAAACAAAGGTTCATGCGCTTGGTGTTGGCCCTGGTAGCTGCGGCGTTCTTGCTGTCGCCCGCCGTGACTTTTGCCCAGGCAAATCCTTGCGCGGGCAAAAATCCGTGCGCGGCGAAGAATCCCTGCGCTGCCACTGATAAGAAGGCCGAAAAGAGCAAGACGAGCACCAAAGCGGCGGCTAAAAGCAATAAGACCGAGGCCAACCCCTGCGCCGCTAATCCTTGTGCGGCAAAGAATCCTTGCGCTGCCAAGAAGTAGTCTGCTAACTTGCAATGGAAGTTAGGCGGCGTTTGCAGCCTAGCTTCCATTGCCGTCCTTGCCTAATTCGCATCGGGCGGACTGTGGCCGTGACGGCCTGCAGTGGTGTGAGGAACTATCCGTCGGCTTTGGAACAGAACGCCCATGTCTGAGGCACCGCAAAGAGCTGAGGCAGATTTCATTTTCTTTGACCTGGCGAGAAGCCTTTGTCCGGAGTGTCGGAAATTGCTCGACGCCCAAGTGCTGGTCCGGGACCATAAGGTCTTCATGCGCAAGCGCTGCCCGGACCACGGCGTGTTCGAGGGGCTGATCTATGCGGACGCCGAGATGTTCGCCGGCGCGCTGCGCTACAATAAACCCGGTAGCGTCCCGCTTGAGTTTAGCACGGAGGTCAAAGATGGCTGCCCGTTCGACTGCGGCCTCTGCCCGGAACACAAGCAGCACGCCTGTCTTGGCATCATTGAGGTCAACACCGCCTGCAACCTCGACTGTCCGGTCTGCTTCGCCAACGCCGGCCCCGGCTATAACCTGACGCTTGCCGAAGTTGA
>WNFH01000007.1_pt1 | contig 93136 bp, 69 predicted proteins | sample 5400411 | NCBI WGS metagenome assembly WNFH01 (sample SAMN13153347, study PRJNA577476) | soil metagenome | isolation source: 200 cm saprolite under Douglas fir tree site 2 hole 3 | place: USA:California | collected 2015-04-18 | reverse complement strand
CCGGACTTCTTACCCATCCGAATATCGTGGTTATTTTTGACGCCGGCGAAGAAGACGGCCTCTTCTTTATCACCATGGAACTGGTCGAGGGCAAGAGTCTGCAGAATCTGTTGGACGCTGGACAGATGTTCCCTCTTCCGCGCGTCCTACGAATCATGGAGCAAACCTGCAGCGCCTTGCAATTCGCGCACGACCGCAACATCGTTCATCGCGACATCAAGCCCGCCAATCTGATGTTGACCCCCGACGACACCGTAAAAGTTACCGACTTCGGTACCGCAAAAATCCTGCAATTCGGCACCGTACAGCAAACCGCTCACGTCGTCGGCACTCCCAGTTACATGTCGCCCGAACAGATTAAGGGCAAAGTGGTCGACGGCCGCAGCGACATCTTTTCTCTCGGCGTGGTGCTCTACGAAATGGTCACTGGCGAAAAACCATTTCCCGGACAGAACATCACCACCGTCATTTATAAAATTGTGAATGAAGAGCCGACCGCTCCGCGCGATATCGATTCCTCCATTCATCCCGGACTGAACGACATCATCATGAAGTCGCTGGCCAAAGAGCCCGCCGCCCGTTACCAAAGCTGTCGCGAACTGTTCGAGGATTTGCGCAATTACCGGTCATTGCCTTCCGCATTCAACCCCAACGCCACGCTTCCGACAGTCGGCGTGTCGCAAAACAACCAGCCCCAGGGCGGCTATCCGGATAACTCTCAACTCGCCACTACATCTCGCTCGCTCGCCTCCCGCGCGTCCAATCCCTCACAGACTCCGGTGGTTCGCCGCACCGGAACCGTCACACCCGCGCCTGAGCCGAACAAAGGCAACGTGCTTGCAACCGTGCTTGCCGCGATTTTTCTGCTGGCGGTGATCGTCTTCGGCGCACAAAAAATCCGTCCCGTTTTTCAAGCAGCCCGCCAGCAAAGTCGCAGCCCCGAAGCGAGCTCCGAAACGAGTGCTCCCGAGTCTGCCGCGGCGAACCCCGTGACGAGTACGACCACCGAATCAGCGCCTCCCTCAAACGTTCCAGTCGAGGTCTCGCCGTCAGCTAATCCGGCTCCATCGCCAGCGAAGGCGGCTCAGCCCGCGTCTCTGCGTCCAACGGTTGTTAGCTCCAATGCTCTTTCCCCAGCCGCCGCTGAATACAAAAATCAAATATTGCAAATCGCGGACCAAAGAGACCTTCATAATCGACTTTCCATTAAAGGTTCTGGCATGACACTAGTGCTCTCGGGTAAATTGCGGCCTTCTGAGCACAGTGAACTCCTCAAGTTCCTGCGAAATGCGCCCTCTGGGATTCAAGTCATTGACGATATCCAGTACGACGACACGGCCAACTCCACCGCATCCAGTGAAGATTCGTCAAAGCCTCAGCCTATTCAGTCGCAGCCCATCGCACAGGGCTTGTTGGTTACGTCAGAGCCCCCAGGAGCGGGTGTCTTCCTCAACGGCGACAAGCAACCGAGCCAAACTCCTCTGTCTCTGCCGCTGAAACCCGGCAAGTACAATATCGTTCTGCGGCTTCCAGGCTATGAAGCCTACTCTGGCTCTGTGCAGGTCCGCGACGACGGCCAAGCAAAAGTCGAGGCCACGCTTCATCCGAAAAACGGTCATGTCGCTTGGGCTCAGGTTGAATCGACCCCGGCGGGCGCTGAAATTTGGGTGGACGGAATTGCCACGGGTCAACGAACCCCTGCCCGAGTCGAGATTAGCTCTGGCATCCACAACATAGCGCTGAAGTTGGATGGTTATAAGGCTTCCCACAACGCCATCCAGGCAAGCGACGGCGGAACCGTCAGCGTTTTTCCGGATCTGCAGAGAATCAGGTAGCATTTAACCTGATACGTAACATTTTCACCCGCAATTCCTGTGGAAGTTTTAGTACTGCACTGGAACTAACTCATTCTTATATACTTACATCTAGCGCTGCAGGCCACTGACGTGCGCTTAACTGAAGGGGTTCTTGTTCCCCAAAAGCAAGCAGTCGATCTAAGTGGCTGACAGGGGTCCAGGCCCGCGGACTGAGCACTGAATGAGCTTTTTTCAAAATCGAACAATTTTTGAAGCGCCGAGCGCTTCAGAGCACCGGCCTGCCTCAAGCGGCGCTGACAAGACCAACTCGCCGGCGCAGGTTTCCGAAATTCCGTTTGCCGCAACCTCCGGCGGCACGGGAATCCACGAAGTTTATCACGCGTTACGAGATTTTCAGGTTCTGCTCCACACTCGCCGTTTGTATCACCACACCCACCCGAAAAATCTGCAGAGCCTCGAAGCCACGTCCGATTCCCTGCAACAACTCGTCCAGAAAATGGGTGGCCTGGAAATTCGCGTCGAGCGCGACGCTTTGGTCGTGCCCAAGTTGAGCGAAGCGCCGCTTCCTGACCCCAAAGGCGAACTGCGGCATCTGGCCGCCGATTTTCAGCTTGCCGGTATCCAAACGTTAGTCGTGCTCCGACAATTTCATATAGGCGAACTCGACACGCTCACACAACTGATCCGCGCGGCGTTGCTAAAATCAAAAGAGCCATTACCAAACAAACGCACTTCCTGGTGGAGCGCGAAGCTGCTGGAATACGGTGTGGAAGGTATCCTGGTGAACGCGCAAACAGATCGTAGAGTGGACACGGTGTTGACCAGTCTCGTCGCCGCGCTGGTTGCTTTCGGCGGAAATTCCGCGAATGAAGACGTTGACGCTCCCATCACCGCGCCCACTGCGGAAAGTCTCTCTGATGTTTTGCGGCTGATTGCGCGGCTTACGCCGCCGCTGGAAAGCGCGCGTGGCCTTTCTCCAGAGGAAGCGGCGCGCGCAATCCACGGCGCACTTGCGGAATCCAGGCCTGAAACAGTTCATCTGCTCCTAAATACCATTTCGCAGTATAGCCCGCAGGACACGGAAAAACCGCAACCGTACCTGGTGCGGCTCTCGGAACGGATCATCCTGGAATCGCTCAGCGCCGAACTGACGCAAGGAACGCTCACTCCTCAAGATTTCGCCAAAAATCTCCGCGTGCTGGGTAAGGTAATGGTTTCCGCGGGCGCTTACAACGGACCGCACTCTTCGCAACATTTATCTTCGTTAGCCTCGGTTTGGGCCGACGACGCGCATTACGAAAAGATCACCGAGAGATTCTGGCTCGAGCTTCCGCCCCGCGAAAAATCTGCGGTCCTCCGCGGACCTGAAGTATGGTCTGTCCCGGTCAATGCTGTCCGTTCCGCATTGCTACAGCTTGCCGATGCGGGCGCGGACGCTCCTCGCCGCGAGGCACGCAACATCCTCTTGAACTACTCGCGCCGCTTGGAAACCCCCGATCGCGCGGCGCGCCGCACCGTCGCCGCGGGCTTGAAAGACCTGTCGGCAGTGATCGAATCGCTTTGGCCCAATCAATTGCCGGAAGAACTGAACCGTTGCGCGCTCAGAGCACTCGAGCACGAAGCCGTTCCCGAAACCGCCGCGCTGCTCTCCGCTTTTTTGGAAGTGCTGGGACGCATCGCGGTCACACGCGGCGACTATGCAGGTCTCGAAGGCATTCTGTGTGGACTGGAAAAACCGCCGCGCGAATCTCAGTTCGATCATATGCATGCACTGGCGCACCGGTTGATCGCGCAAGACCGCTTTCTACTTTTGGTCGACGCTGCGCTAGCCAATCGCGCCCTCGATCCGGCACTGCCGCGGCTGCTGGTGCGCGATCCCGAAAGACTGCTGGACCGCCTGACCTTGCTGATTGCCGATCCTCACAATACAGAATTACTACCTGCGATGGCCCGCCTGCTAAGGACCATTGGCGTGCCGGTGCTGAATCTCCTCGAAACTCGTTTGTATGAAGCCCGCAGGCAGCGCGTCAGCGCCGCGATCAAATTGCTCGCAGTAACAGACCCGGAAAGATTGCTGCGCGCCCTGCCACGGGCTCTCGCCAGTTGGGAATGGAATCTGCAGGATTTGGCCGTCAGCGAGATCTCTCGCCCGGCCAATGCGACTTCGGCGCGTTCAGCGGCCTTCATTTTTTCCGCGTTGCTTGGTGATGCGCATTCGCTGGTTGTGCCCATGATGATCGATCACATCGGGCTCGCTCATGAGATTTCAGCGGTTCCGCAGTTGATGGACATCGCAGCGGGCGGCCATGAACTATTTCGTGACCAGTTCGTGCGCATAAAGGCCATCGAAGCACTGGCCCGCATGCGCATTACCGAGGCCGCTGGGTTGTTTCGCCAAATTTGCGAGAAGCGCGATGGATTGGCTTACGCTGAACCGGCTGGAGTCCGCGCCGTGGCCGCTGATGCTCTGGCTCTCTTGCAAGATCATCCAGCTTCGGCACAAATGCGTTCAGCTTACGAACATGGTTCTCAGGCCGGAGTAACTTTTGTCGTTCCCCGTCGCTACACTCGCATACCGCTCGAATCGCCGCTGCGCGCGCACATTGAAGGCGGCCAATCATCCATGGCACGCGTCAAGTCCATCAGCCTTGGCGGAGCCTATCTCGAATCTCTTAAAAAGTTGCATGTCGGCGATACCATTCAGCTCGAAGTTCGCTCCGGCTTAAGGAAAATTCACTTCACTGCAGTAGTTCGTAATGCCGGACCCGACGGCAACGGCGTCGAATTCGTGCACATGAAGAGCGACGACCGCGACAAGCTCCGCAAACTGGTGCAAAAGCACTTATAAACGCTCCTCGCGATCGAAGCCTGCCCGTCGCCAGGAACTATAGCTCCTTTTTTGTGCGCCCTTCTTCACTCCCCATACAGCGACGGCCTGCCTGCCGCAGGCACGGTTCATCCCGCCGTCTTTCTTTGTAGCTTTGTAGGCGCGGCAGAATGCAGCACGACATTTCGCGTCGCCGTCATTTTGACGCCGCTTGTCGCTTGAACTGATGATCGCACAAGGATAACTTTACCTCGCAATGGCTCGCAAATCCCGCGGCACGGGCTTGACTGACAGTAAGCGAGCTTTGCTAATCCGAGTAGTTTGCAGTGGCAATGTACGGTAGTATCAAGCCGTTTTAAGCGAGGCCTACGTCTCGCGTCCGCTAGGGGTAGCGGTGCTTCGCTCGCTAGTCAAAAATTCGGAGGTAGTGATGAAACGCAACCAGCTTCTGTTCGCGTTGTCGGTTTTGCTTGTGCTGATTCTTGGAAATCCAGTTCACTCCTCCGCGCAGAGTAACACTGCGACTCTTTCCGGTGCGGTAACCGATCCGCAAGGCTTGGGCGTGAAGTCCGCCAAAATCACTTTGGTCAACAAGGCGACGGGAGCGGAACGCACCACCACCGCTGACGACAACGGACGCTATACGTTCGTCAGCCTGGCTCCCGGCATTTACAGGATGACAGTGGATGGCGGCTCCGGTTTCAGCAGCCTTACCGCCGAAGAAATGGTCGTCACGGTAGGTGAAGACGCCATTTACAATGCGAAGCTGCAACTCCACGGAGTGCAGCAAACCGTCACGGTTACCTCTGAAACGGCCACCGTTGAGACCACTAAGTCCGAAGTATCGCAAACCATCGATCAGCGCCGCATCGACAACCTGCCCATCAATGGCCGCAACTACATTAATTTCACGCTGACCAATTCCCAAACTACCCGCGACGTATCGCCCACCATTGGTCCCGCACCGAATAGCGGTCTTAATATCGGCGGCGCGCGCGCCCGTTCGAACATGGTCACCGTAGATGGCGCAGACGCCGTGGATAATTCGGTGAATGGTATTCGCTCCACGGTTTCGCAAGAAGGCGTGCAGGAATTCCAGATGATTCTCAGCAACTACAACGCGGAATATGGACGAGCCACCGGCGGCGTAATCAATATCATCACCAAGAACGGCGGAAACGAGTTTCACGGCGACGCCTTTGGCTACTTCCGCAACAAATCGTTTCAGGCGCGCAACGCTTTTTCCGGCCAGGTTGATCCCGCCACCGGGAACCTTGAGCCCGTCAAGCAAGCCTATACACGGACACAGTCCGGCCTCACCATTGGCGGCCCCATCAAGAAAGACAAAACATTTTTCTTCGGCTCCTACGAATATACCCAGCGTGAAGAAACGGGATTTTCCAGCATTGGTATCAACAACTTTGGACTCTCGCCGTTTAATTGCGGAAGTGGATGTCCATTGAATGGCTTGCTGCTAACGTCGGACCAGTCCGCGGCTGTGCTGGGACTTTTGGGACAAGGTAAGGTTGCGGTTGCGCGAGACTACGCCGTCTTGATGGGCTCGGCCTCCAGCGTCGCGGTGAATGGCTTGGATCCCGGTGCTCTGGTTACTGCTCTCTCTGGAGGCACGATTACTCCGGTAAATCCTGTCAGCACTCCGGCCGGGGTTTTCTTCCAGGAATTCCCTTTTCCTGTTTCCTGCCCGTCCACGCAAACTGTAAATTCCATCGCATGCTCGGACTTTTCGCTGGGCCACGGCGCTGTCGTTGGACCCAGCGGCTCATTCGTCGCTGCAGGAGCTGTTCCTCTCCCCGCGTCTTATGTGCCTCTGAACTCTATTCGCGGCAATTATCCTGTGCAGGAGAAAACCAGCCTATGGTCGCTCCGATTGGATCAGAATTGGAACAGCAATAATCATTCGTTTCTTCGTTTGGGCGTTTCGCCTTCATTAGTTACCGGGCTTCCTTCCACCTCGCAAAACCAGGTTTTCGGTCAGAACTCCGGCAGTCGCGCTGGCTACAATCAATCGCGCGACCTCAATGTCACCTTCCAGCACGACACGGTGACCAGCCCGACATCCGTAAATACCTTCCGCTTCCAATATGCGCGGCGCGGTTTGCATTTCGGTTTCTCGCAGCTTCCTGGTGGAGATCAAATCGGCGTCAATATCCCGGGAGTAGCTTATTTTGGCCGTGAGCCATATTCGACCGTGGACCGCATCGAACGCCGCACCGAGTTTACCGATACCGTCGCCAAAATCTGGGGCAAGCATACTTTCAAATTTGGCGCGGACGTAAATCTGGTTCAGCTGCGGTCTGCGAAGGCGCAAATCTTTGAACTGGATTTCGGCGGCGTGGTCAATTTCGGCGGAATTTCCGCCGCAACTTTTAACTCGGAGTTCGCAGGCTTGAATCTCCCTGGTGCCAGCAATTTGCAGGCCTACGGCCTGGGAATTCCGACGACGTACATCCAGGGCATCGGCAATTCCAACCAACCCTTGGACAATCTACCCTTTGGCTTTTTCGCGCAGGATTCCTGGCGCATTAACCGCAAGCTGACTCTGAATTACGGCGTCCGTTATGACGTGGAAATTACGCCTCTGTTCGCTCCTGCCACCGCCGTCAACGCCGCCGCGGAAAAAGCTCTGGGCGTTGTCGAAGGCATTCCGCGCGATTACAACAACGTCGCCCCGCGCTTCGGTCTGGCCTGGGATCCAGCCGGCAACGGAAAAACCGTTATCCGCATGGGCTACGGCCTGTTCTACGACCATCCGCTTTTAGCAGTTGCGTTTGACTCGGTGACCGCTGACGGTGGCCGCTCCGTGCAATTGCTTTCCGCGGGAGGAACAGCTTCGGCTTGCGGACTCGTCACGCCAGATTGCGCCGGCTCCGGCGGGCCCGGTTCTGATACTCCAGGAAACTTGAACGGTTCTTCGATCTTTCAGGGAGCGCTCAACACGGCCTCAGCCGATGTGGCATTTGCTCCATTGAGCCTCGCCTATCTTCCGAACCAGCAACGTTTCAATCCACTCGCCGCAAACTCGCTCTTTGCAAATCAAAACTATTTGACCGCAGGCTTCCCGCTGCCAATTCTTCCGTTCACTCTGCCCGTGGCGGCAAATTTCAAATATGGCTACGCGCAACAGGGAAATCTGACCATCGAGCGTCAGCTCGCCGGCTCCTGGACCATCAGCGTCGGCTACCAGTACACGCGCGGCATCCACTTGAATCGCCCAGTGAACGTCAATTCCACCGATCCAAAGTTACTCGACCAAAACGCGTTTAACGCAGCAGCTGCTGGCCTCAGTGTCAGCAACCCCGTCACTGTCGTTGTTCCCCAATCTAGCGTCGCTAACCACCCAGGGTTCTGCGCACTGAGTGTGCTCCAGCCTTCCGTTCTCGGAGTACTCGCAAATTGCCCCGGCCCGTTAGCTCCTCTGAATGGCTCATTTGTCGGGACTCCCGCGGTCTTCAACTTCTTTCGCCCATCGGGACCAAATCCCTCGTTCGGTGGGCCTAACGCTGTCAACTACGGAGGACTGGTGCAGCTCGCGCACCTCGCCGGCTATCCGGTTGGCTTCGGCGTTCCAGTTCCGTTCAACAGCGTGGACACGCAACTTTCCGATGCCAGTTCCTGGTACCACGCACTCACCGTTAACGTACAAAAACGCGTTTCCAAAGGCTTCGAGCTGCTCTCCAGTTACACCTGGTCGCACTCCATCGATAACGGCACGGACCTGCAGTCCCCGCTCGAACCGCAGGACAGCCGCTTCCCATTTTTGGAGAAATCGAACTCCGTCAACGACCAGCGCCATCGCTGGGTCACCAGCGCGGTTTTTCAGACCGCTGCCGGCAGGGGCGGCGACAATGTCTGGAAGCACTTCATCGGAGGCTTCACTGTGGCGCCGATCATCGAACTCTCCTCCGGCCGGCCCTTCAACGTCATCACCGGCGAGGATACGCGTTTAGACCTCGGCGCTTCCCAAGCGCGGCCATCGGTCGTTTCCAGCGGCGGTACCACTTCTCCTTTTATCTCCGGCGTGCAATTCGCTCCCGCTGACGTTTGCCTTGCTAACGATGGCTCAACCTTTGTGGTGCCCTTTTTCACTCCGCCCGCAGGTTGTAATGGAAGCCTGGGGCGCAACGCGTTCGTCAGCCCAGGTTTCTTCCAGGTTGATCTCCGCCTCTCCAAGCAGATTCCCTTCGGCGAACGCCTGAAGCTCGATCTCATCGCGGATGGCTTCAACCTTTTCAACCGCACCAACGTGGCCGCGGTCAACCAACTCTGCGATCCCACCGCAGGCGCAACTTGTTTTGCAGGTCAGCCCACGGCAGCCTACGACGCGCGGCAATTCCAGTTCGCTCTCAAGCTGCGCTGGTAACACATCGCCCATTTCTAGAAAAGGCCCCTTCGTTTTCAGCGAGGGGCCTTTTTCTTTTGCGCACTTGCCGAAATATTTCATCCGCGTAAAGTAGAAGTACCGTTTCCCGTCATCACGGGGAGAATACATGTCAGGAATTCTTATCGCCGGACTGCTGGTTGTCGCTGCTCTGGTCATTTGGGTGGCGCTGCAGAGTCTGGGAGCACAAAAAAAGAGCCAAGTCGTCGAATCGCAGATGAGCGAACTGCGCCACGATCTGCAGTCCATTGCAACCGCGCAGGCGCAAGCCACCGGCCAGATCACAACGCTCGCCAGCACCGTCACACAGCGGCTCGATATGGTCGGAAAATCTCTTACCGACGGAGTGGTGCAGTCCGCGGCGATTTCCGCGCAGGGCCAGTCCGCCATGCGCGAAGAGCTGAAAAGCACGCAAGGCATGATGGAGCGCATCCACAAACAACTCGGCGAATTTCAGGAAGTCAGCCGTGGCCTAAGCAACGCTCAACAATCGCTCGAATCCGTACTGGGCGGAGCGAAAACGCGGGGCATCCTCGGTGAAGTAACCCTCGAGCGTTTGCTCGAGGATTCCCTGCCGCCCTCGCAATACACATCGCAATACCGCTTCGCCAGCGGCGAATGTGTGGACGCTGCCATCTTCCTTCGCGACAAAAAAATCCTGGCCATCGATTCCAAGTTTCCGCTTGACGCCTTCCGCCGCATCCAAACGGAAGGCGAAGAAGCTCGCCGCGCCTTCGTCACCGCCGTCAAATTGCATACCGACTCCATCGGCAAAAAATATATTCTTCCCGGGGAAAATACCCTGGACCTGGCGTTGATGTTCGTTCCGTCGGAAAGCGTGTATTACGAACTGCTACACTGCGCGGACAGCAAAGGCCTGCAGCTCGACGCCTATTGCCGCGAGAAACGCATCGTCGCCGTTTCTCCCAGCACCCTCTACGCGCATCTCTGCGTCATCGCCATGGGCTTGCGCGGAATGCAGATCGAGGAAAATGCCCAGCGCCTTGCCGACGGGCTTGCCGGACTGAAAAAACATTTTGCGAATTTTTCCGAGACATTCGAAAAAATCGGCACTCATCTGAAAAATGTGCAGCAAAGTTATCAGGAAGCTGACAAGCGCCTCGACAAGACAGGAACTGCTTTGGAAGGAATGCTGGAACCGGTGGAACCGTCGAAGCCGCTGCCCGGCACGCAGGAAACTTTACCGCTTACTTCGCTAACCGCCAAAAACGGCGGTTAATAACAAAGCGCAATCGGACTTGTGCCGAGCCACATCCCGCTGCAAATCTAAGTCTTGTTTCGAATCGCCCACGGCATCAGCCGTATCGACACCAGAACATTTCCGTGCTGTTTTCCGGTCAGCGGAAAACTGGCCACATTTTCCGCTCCTCCGCTCGAAATTGCTTTCGCTGGATTGCCCCCAGCAAGTTCCGCAATCTCAGGCGCTAGGTTGCGCGCCTCTAGCGTCACCTTGTCGCGCGTTCCCTCGATGCGAACGGACAGCGTGCGCTTTTGTCCCGGCTGCATCGGCGAAGTATCCGCCTGCAGCGACAACGATAAAAAAATCAACCGTGCCGCGCTCGCCGCCCCTTTGTTGCAAGCAACCGTCACATCCGCAGGCCCCGGCTGCAAATCCTCTGGCGGCAAAATGGTCATGGATTCGGACGACGACGCCATCACCAGCGCCGACTCGCCATTTACCTGCACAACATTCTTGTCCGCTTCACCGCAAAATCCATGCCCTTGCAATTCGAACCGGTCGCTCAGCGAAGCAAAGTGCGGCGCTTGCACCACCGACGGCGTGCTCGCGTTCGCCGGTGCCGCAATCACCAGTGTCTGCACGCGGCCCGGACGCCCTTGAATCGTGGCGTACAGCACGCCGGGAGTCAGCGGCGCGACAAATAATCCCCTGCCCGTGGCATTTGTCGTTACGTGATCACCGTTTGAAAACGCAATGGTCACTCCCGGCGTCAGCCGGCCATTCGTATCCAGCACCGCCAGCGTGGTGCGGTCGCCGGAAATCATTTTTCGCGGCACTAGCAGAATCCGCGCGTTCTTCGCCGCCGGCGCCGACTGTTCTTCTGCAGTCACAACAGTGCACAACGTAACCGCCGCTATCGCCCCGACTGCAAATATCCGCAGAGTCATGCATTCCATTGTAGGAGAGCCATTGTAGGCGAGAACGATACGATGAGGAAGCTTTCGCGCGCTGGACCTACCTGCTCGAGCGCTGCGCGGCTCAGTTCGCAGCTAATTCTTAGACCTCTCTCGGCGACTCGTACACAATCACCGTTCGTCCAGGCGCACCTGCGGCCACGCGTCGCAGCCGAAATACAAACGGGCGAGGCGCATTGCCTTGCGTCAACTGCTCGAGCCGGAAATACGTATCCCCGATTCGCACCGTCCTTGGCGGAATCCATTCCGCTTTCGCGCGCGAAGAATGAATCTCCAGGAACGCTTCACCATCCTCAGATTGTTCCAGCAATTCGTCCGCAATCTCCGGTAAACGCGCTACGATTATTTTTTCCTTTACAGCCGAAACAATCGATCGAAATTGCGCCCGCACGCTCGGCGTGTATAGCGCGTCACCTTCCAGCGACCGGCCCGTAACTTTCCCATAGCACCAGTCCGCAAACGCCAGCGGAGCCGTGCCAAAAATTTGTTCGGTAAACGCCGCAGCCAGCAGTCTCAGTAATCCTTCGATCACGAAAAATCCGATTAGCCAGGTCAGCGGATGGATCACCCACAAGACCAGCGCGGAAAATCCGATCGCTTGGCCTGGAACCGCCCTTTCCGGGCCATTGCGCAACGCAGAATCCAACGCGTTCGCAGCCCAGGTGGTTACGGAATGCGAATACCAATCGATCAGCGCGAAAAACGCCAGCAGGCTCTCCAAGAATCCGCTGAGCACCGTGGCACGCACCCACGGAATCGCCTCATTCAGGCGCAGCCCTGCGCGCCAGCGGCCTGGCGTCAACGACAGAATTGTTCCTAAGGCTAGCCTCCACATAGACTTACAGGTATCCACTTAAGCTGCATTCTCTTACGTAGTCTCTGCCCATTATTTGGCGATGTCCTTCCTTAGTCTCTCCTATCAATCGGCTTACCCTCCATCGTGTTCACAACTAGTGAGTAATCAGTAGGACGCACCTCCTTTCGCGCTCAATCCGCCTCTGATAACGTGAACTTTGAGAGCCCGTAGGGGTGCGCGCGGAATTGTCTCCGTCCGCTTCCTCAGGGGGAGTGTACTTGCAAATCTCGACCGGTGGCGCCACACACGTGGGCATGGTGCGCACCAACAACGAAGACTGTTACCGCATCGTTCCTCCGCTGAGCCTCTACGTTCTTGCGGACGGAATGGGCGGCGAAGCTCATGGCGAAATCGCCAGCGCGCTTGCCGTGGAAACCGTTGTGAAACACTGCATCGAAGGCCAGGAAAATCCTGCTTCTCCGTTGCTCGGCGAACCTAAGCCCGGATTGAATCCCAGGAGCCAACGCCTGTTAAGCGCGATTCATCTCGCCAATCAAAAAGTGTTTCAGTCGGCGGAAGAACATCCTGAACAAGAAGGCATGGGCGCAACTTTAACCGCAGCGTGGATTGATGACATGCAACTCAGCGTCGGACATGTCGGTGACAGCCGTCTCTACTTACTTCGCACCGGGCAGCTCCAGCAGCTTACCAGCGACCACTCACTGGTTGCCGAACAAGTTCGCCGCGGCATCCTGACCGCCAACGAAGCCGAACAAAGCAATCTACAAAGCGTTTTGCTCCGCGCCCTGGGAACACAGCCCGAAATCGAAGTGGATATCGAACAAGTCCCTCTTTTCCCAGGCGATGTTCTGCTCCTCTGCTCGGATGGCCTCACACGTATGGTCACCGAGCCTGAAATTGCTGGAACTCTTCAGGCGGAGCCTGATCCTCAGCGCGCCGCTGAAAAGCTCATCAAACACGCTAACGAAGGCGGCGGCATCGACAACGTTTCGGTCATCGTCGTTTCTCTCAAGCCTGAACCCAAAGGTTGGTTTTCCTGGCTGCGCCGTGGGGCGCATAAATCTGCAAGCGGAAATGGTTCCGCTGGAGGTCACTGACATGGCCAAGCTATCGCTGATGTTTGAAGAAAAAATGGTCAAAGTAGTTCCCGTCGGCTCGCGCCCAGTGCGCATCGGCCGTTCGCCTGACAATGATCTGGTCGTGGACAACCTCGCTGTTTCCAACGACCACGCCCGCGTTTACTTCGATTCCGGACGCTTGGTGGTGGAAGACCGCGGCAGCCTCAATGGCACTTTCGTGAACGATCTGCGCATCGAACGTGCCACGCTGCACGACGGCGACTCCATCTGGATCGGCAAACACCACATCAAAGTTGACGCCACAGGCGATGCGCCGCTGCCTTACGAATCAGGCCGCAAGACCACTGCTGGCTCGATCAACGAAACCATGGTCCTCGATACCAAGGTCCGCCGCGACATGCTTCAGCAAGCCGCCGCATTGGGCGAACGCACGCAATTCGCCTCCGGACGCATCAAGGTTCCAACCATCGTGGTTCTCTCCGGAAAAACCGACTCCAAGGAATACACTCTCACCAACAAACTTACCACCATCGGAAAATCGGCCATGGCCACCATCAAACTGCGCGGCTGGTTCAAGCCGCAAATGGCCGCGCAAATCAATCAACGCGATGATGGCTATTACATCGGGTCCGGCGATAAAGTTCCGGTTGTCAATGGTGTTTCCATCCCGGGTCCAACCAGGCTGGATGATGGCGACCTGGTGGAAGTCTCTGGCGTCCGCTTGAATTTCATCGTTCGCGAATAGTGATGCACACAATAGCCGCAACCTGGCTCGCACGAATTGCGCAAAGACGTTTCACCGACTGCGCGTAAAATTTCATGGCCAACTCCACGCCGAAATGGTCCCAGGGCCGCAGCGGTTTTGGCGTCTACGAACTTCTCCTCTCCTGGTGGCATCATCGCATCTCCTTCCTGATCAGCCTGGCCATCACCCTTTCAGGCCTCGCGCTTTACTTCTTCACCTTCTTTGGCGAGAGCCCCACTCCTATCTTCAATTTTCTGCAACGTCTGGAATATTCCTCTCTGGATACCCGATTTCGTTACCGTTCTCCAGCCAGCACCCCCGTCGATCCGCGTATCGTGATTGTGGACATCGATCAACATTCCCAGGAGGTCCTTGGCAAGTGGCCTTTCTCGCGTATTCATTTCGCGCATCTTCTTGATGTGCTGCATGAAGACCATGCCAAAGTCGCGGCCTTTGACGTCACTTTCAGCAAGCCGGATCAATCTTCTGCGCCGCTGCGCGCACTGTGGGCCGACTTCGAAGCGCGGCAAAAGCGCGGCGAACAAATCGATCCTCGATTAATGTCCGAATTGCAAAAAACTATCGCCGTCTACGACGCCGATAAGCAATTCGCAAAATCCGTCCAGAATTTCGGTACCGTCGTTCTCGGCAATTTCTTTCTTCACACCGAAGCCGACCTGCGCGGACTCGATCCAAAAACTCTCGATGACTATGCTAACCAGATCGCCTTCTATTCTTTTCCCAGCGTTCGACCGCTCAATCCGGCCACCGGCAAGCAGGACCGCATCTCCCTGATTCAAAAATTCCAGCCCGATCGTCTGCTGCCGCAAGGCACCGAAGCCAATCTTTCCGTTTTGACCAGCGCGCTCAGTGAGGAAACTTCCTCCACCGGTTTTTTCAACGTTTATCCGGATGTCGACGGAGTCGTTCGCCGTGCCAATCTCATCATTCCTTACGGCCGTTCGAAAGATCTTGCGGAATGGGATATTTACGCGTCGCTCGACGTGCAGACCGTTCGCTCTTTCTTGAGTCTTCCAAACGATCAAGTGGCCTTGGAGTTTGGTCCGGTAGGCGCCTCGCGCATTGTCTTCGGCGATCAAGCCCAAATCCATACCGACGATCTCGGCCGTGTTTACGTCAATTTCCGCGGACCCAGCTATACCTACCCGCACTATTCCATGGCCGACGTCGTCGAGCACAAGGTTCCCGCTGGCGCTCTTGCCGGAAAAATCATTTTGATCGGCGCAACCGCCACCGGAATTGGTGACTTGCGGACCACTCCTTTCGGCGGCCTCGACTATCCCGGCGTGGAAATTCACGCCAACGTCATTGACAATATTCTGCACGGCAATTTTCTCAGTCGCGGCGCCAAGGAATCGCTCAGCGACCTGCTCCTGATTTTTCTTTTCGGAGTCCCACTTGGCATCTGGATGGCTCTTGTCTCGCCACGCTGGATGGGATGCGGCGTGTTCTTGCTGCTCTTGCTTGCTGCGGTGGACTATTTCGCGTTCTTGAGAGGCTCGTGGCTGAATTTCACCATTCCCGCTCTCACTCTCACCGCGAACGTGATCCTGGTATCACTCTTCCGCGTCTTGGTCGAAGAAAAAGAAAAGCGCCGCGTGCGCACCGCCTTCGGCCAATACCTCAGCCCGGAAGTGGTTCGCCGCTTGCTGCTCAATCCCGAACTCGTCGAACCGCGCAAGACCGAAATCACCGTAATGTTCAGCGACATTCGCGGTTTCACCACTATTTCCGAAAAACTCGACGCTCAAGAACTGGCCATCTTCCTCAATCAATATCTTTCCGACATGACCCATATCGTCTTCGAACGCCGCGGCACCCTCGATAAATACATCGGAGACGCCGTGATGGCTTTCTGGAACGCTCCTTTCGAAGAAGCCGACCACGCCGCGCTGGCCTGCCATTCGGCACTCGAGATGATGGCGCGCATTCACCAGATGCAAAAAAAGTGGGAGGCCGAGGGCAAGCCGTGTCTCGATATCGGGATTGGCCTCAATACCGGCGTTGCCAGCGTTGGAAATATGGGCTCTTCTTTGCGCTACGGCTACACCGCGCTGGGCGATTCCGTGAATCTTGCTTCGCGCCTTGAGGGCTTGAATAAAGACTACGGAACCCACATTCTCGTCAACGAAACCACCTACCTCGCAACAAAAGATTCTGGCTTCGTTTTTCGCGAACTGGATCTCATTCGCGTGAAAGGCAAACTGCAACCCGTCGTCATCTACGAACTGGTCACCGCCGCAGCCGATCTTTCTACCGACACGCAAGTCCGCCTCGATCGTTTTCACCAAGCTCGCGCGCTCTTTCAGCAACGCCGCTGGCTGGACGCCCAAACCGCGTTCCAATCCATTCTTGACCAATGGCCCGACGACGGCCCGGCACGCGCCTACTGGAAGCGTTGTCAGGAATATCTTTTTGACGAACCTCCATCCGGCTGGGACGGCGTTTTCACCATGACCCATAAGTAGCTTCGAATCTTGCGCGCCCATCGCGTCGATAATTAGCGCTAGAGCCGCGTTTCCAGTTCTGATCCATTTTGGCCGGGCAATATTCTTCGTGACCGCGCTAGGATCTCCCGCATCCATATGGACACGTGGCCAACGTGGCAAGCCGTCGGATTCCGTTTTCCTGATCCTGAATTCTTGCGAGATTACGCTTCTGGCGATGTATCGTATTCAGCCGAGGCGGCTTGGCCTTTCGACGTAACCAAACCGCAACTCTCGCGGTCTAATACAAGAGCACCGTTGTCTTTGCTACAGGCCGCAAAGTCCGGGTAACCACGAAATTTCTCGACTGAAGGAACTCGAAAAATAGTATGTGGATTGTTCGTTTAGCGCTACAAAGGCCATACACCTTTATCGTGATGGCACTGGTGATCATGCTTCTGACGCCCGTGGTCTTGCTGCGCACGCCGACTGACATTTTTCCGGAAATCAATATTCCCGTCATCAGCCTGGTCTGGACCTTCACCGGTCTTGAGCCGCAGGAAATGGAGCAGCGCATCACCGGCAACGTCGAGCGCGGCATCGCCACGCTGGTCAACGACGTGGAACATACCGAATCGCAATCCCTCAACGGCATCGCCGTCATCAAAGTTTATTTTCAGCCCAACGCCAACATTCAAACCGCGCTCGCGCAGACCGGCTCCATCTCGCAAACTTTCTTGCGTTTTCTGCCGCCGGGAATCACTCCGCCGCTGGTCATCATTTATTCCGCATCCACTGTTCCGGTCATTCAGCTCGGCTTGACCAGCGACACCCTCAGCGAACAGCAGCTCTTCGACACTGGCAACAATTTTATTCGCACCCAGCTCGCCACCATTCAAGGCGCCGCCACTCCGTTTCCTTACGGTGGAAAGCAGCGCCTGGTTTCTGTGGACACAGACACCACTGCGCTGCAATCCAAGGGTTTATCGGCGGTAGACATCGTCAACGCCGTCAACGCACAAAACCTCATTCTGCCCACCGGCACCGCAAAACTTGGCACTCTCGAATACACCGTAGAAATGAACGGCAGCCCCCGCACCGTGGCGGAGCTCAACGACCTGCCCATAAAAACCGTGAACGGCGCCACCATTTATATGCGGGACGTCGCGCACGTTCGCGACGGCTTCTCTCCACAAACCAACGCCGTCCTGGCTAATGGTCAGCGCGGCGTGCTGATGAGCATCTATAAAACCGGTAACGCCTCCACCCTCGACATCGTGGATCGCGTTAAGGCCATGCTCATCTATAACCAGGGCTCCTATCCCGAAGGTCTTAAGGTCACCCAGTTTTTCGATCAATCCGTCTTTGTGCGTGCTTCGATTCAAGGTGTGCTTCGCGAAGCTCTCATCGCCGCGGTACTCACAGCGTTCATGATTCTTCTGTTCCTCGGCAACTGGAAAAGCACCATCATCATCGCCATCTCCATTCCGCTTTCCATCCTGGTCAGCATTCTGCTGCTCAGCGCGCTTGGCGAAACCATCAACATCATGACCCTCGGCGGGCTCGCTCTCGCCGTCGGCATTCTGGTTGACGATGCCACCGTCGAAATCGAAAACATCAACCGCAACCTCGCCATGGGCAAGGAAACCGTTCAAGCCATTCTCGATGGCGCGCAACAAATCGCCGTCCCTGCTTTCGTCTCCACTCTCTGCATTTGCATCGTGTTCCTCCCGATGTTTTTTCTCTCGGGCGTTGCCAAGTATCTTTTTATTCCGCTGGCTGAAGCTGTCATCTTCGCCATGCTCGCCTCGTACATGTGGTCGCGAACTATCGTCCCCACGATGGCCATGTATCTCTTGAGCTCCGAGGACGAATACCACGCCGAAGAACACGTCGGCGAAAAACAGGGCTTCTTCCGCCGCTATCAACAGAAATTCGAGCACGCCTTCGAGACCTCCCGCGAAGGTTACCGCAACGCCTTACAAGCTTCCCTGAATGTTTCCGGCCTCTTTTGCGCCTTGTTTTTTGGTTTTTGCGTGCTCTCCGGATGCTTGGTGTTTGTTCTCGGCCGCGACTTTTTCCCCAAAGTGGACGCCGGCCAGATCCGTTTGCACATGCGCGCCCGCACCGGCCTGCGCATCGAGGAAACCGCTCGCCTCGCGGATCAGATCAACCAGACCATTCGACAGATCATTCCGCAAAACGAACTGGTAACCGTCCTGGACAACATCGGCCTGCCTTACAGCGGAATTAACCTCAGCTACAGCAACGCCGGAACCATCGGCACTTCCGACGCCGAAATCCTGGTGCAACTCAAGCAGGAACGCGGCAAAGGTACCGCCGAGTACGTCAACCAACTGCGCGACGTCCTTCCGCAGAAATATCCCGGCGTGCAGTTTTTCTTTCAGCCCGCGGACATCGTCACGCAAATTTTGAATTTTGGCACTCCTGCCCCGATCGACGTCGCCGTTACCGGCGCAAACCAACAGGGCAATTACGTGGTGGCGCAAAAACTGGCATCTGAGATGCGCCACATTCCCGGCGCGGTCGATGTCCACGTACAGCAAGCCTTCGATGCTCCGACTCTCTTCATGGACATCGACCGCACCCGTGTTCAGTCCGTCGGTATGCAAGCCCGCGACGTCGCGCAAAACGTCCTGGTCTCTCTTAGCTCCAGCTTTCAAACCGCGCCGACCTTCTGGCTCGATCCCAAAAATGGTATCAACTACAACATCGCCGTGCAGACCCCGCAGTACCGCATCGACTCCTATCAGGCCCTGCAAAACACTCCCATCAACGGCAGCATTCCTGGCGCAGCTCCGCAAATTCTGCAAAATCTTGTCACCACCTCCGCCGCCGCTCGGCCCGCTTCCATCTCCCACTACAACGCTCAGCCCATGATCAACGTTTACGCTTCGGTTTACGGCCGCGACCTCGGCTCGGTTTCCGAAGAAGTTTTCAAGCAGGTTAAGGCCGTCGAAAAAGACTTGCCCCGCGGCAGCCACATCGTCGTTCGCGGCCAGGTACAGACCATGCGCAACTCCTTTATCGGCCTCGGCGTCGGCCTCATTGGAGCCATCCTTCTTGCCTACCTGCTCATCGTCGTCAATTTTCAATCCTGGATTGATCCGTTCATCATCATCACCGCGCTCCCCGGCGCTCTCGCCGGAATCTGCTGGATTCTCTTGATCACTCACACCACGTTGAACGTGCCTTCTCTTACCGGCGCCATCATGTGCATGGGCGTCGCCACTGCCAACAGCATCTTGATGATCTCTTTTGCACGCGAACAATTGGCCGAAGGCAAGAACGCCTTCGACGCCGCTCTTGAAGCCGGTTTCGTCCGCATCCGTCCGGTCATCATGACCGCTCTCGCCATGATCATCGGCATGGTTCCCATGGCCATCGGCCTCGGCGAAGGCGGCGAGCAGAACGCTCCCCTCGGACGAGCCGTCATCGGCGGCTTGATTTTCGCGACCTTCGCAACTTTGTTTTTTGTGCCGTGCGTTTTCAAAATCATTCACACACGGCTGGAGCGCCGCAGGCATCACGCTACCGCCTGACGCCCGTTTTGCGGCAGAATCTTATCAGCACGGAAAGGTGCAGCATTTATGGCAACCGAACTCGACACTCCGCCCCAACCGCACAAGAGCCGCCTCTTCGGCCTGCTCTTCATCGCGGTCATTATCCTCGTCGTCCTCGGCGCGTTCACACTTTTCCAGCGGCGTTCGCAATATCAAGCCTTGGCGAAAGATACCGAAACTCTCGCCGTCCCCACCGTCGCAGTAATCCATCCAACCACTGAGCCTTCCGAAGAAGGCCTGGTACTGCCCGGCTCCATGCAGGCGTACGTCGAATCGCCCATCTACGCTCGCACCAACGGCTATCTCAAAAAGTGGTACCGCGACATCGGCTCCCGCGTCCGAAAAGGTGAACTGCTCGCCGACATCGATACTCCCGAAGTCGATCAGCAGCTTCTTCAGGCCAGGGCCGATCTCGAAACCTCGCAAGCCAACGCCAATCTCTCGCACATCACTGCTACCCGCTACGAAGATCTAATCAAGACCGACAGCGTCTCCAAACAGGAAGTGGACAACGCCGCCGGCGATTTGGCCGCCAAACAAGCCGGTGTCGCTTCCTCTCAAGCCAACGTCCATCGCCTCTCCGAACTGGAATCCTTCAAGCATATTTACGCTCCCTTCAGCGGCGTCATCACCCGCCGCAACGTGGATATCGGAACATTGATCAACGCCGGCAACGGCGGCGCCACCCAGCAACTCTTTTCGCTAGCGCAAACCGATCCCATTCGCGTTTACGTGAATGTTCCGGAGAGCGCCGCGCCCTCCATCCATGCCGGCCTCCCCGCTCACCTCGATCTCACACAATTCCCCGGTCGCAAATTCCTCGGCAAAGTCGTGCGCACCGCCGAAGCGATCGACCCGGTTTCCCGCACTCTCCTCACCGAAGTTGACGTCCCCAACAAAACTGGCGAACTGCTTCCCGGCGGTTATGCTCAGGTCCATCTTGACGTCCAGATTACCGGCGATCGTTTGCAGGTTCCTGTCAACGCACTGCTTTTCCGTTCCGAGGGCCTTCGCGCTGTCGTAGTCGACGCCGACCACAAGCTTCATCTTCAGCCGCTTACCATTGGCCGCGACTATGGCGTTTCTCTGGAAGTTCTTCAGGGACTGCGCGGCGCCGATTGGATCGTTCTCAATCCTGCCGACTCTCTCGAGGAAGGTCAGCACGTCAACGTAAAAGAACCTGCTCCACAGGCAACAGGAGCTGCACCAACAGCCAGCGCGGCACCGAATGGCTCCAACTCCAAGTCCATGCCCGGTGCTTCTTCAGGAAAAGGTAAGTGAAACTCGCTTTTACAATCTCAAGTGCGGCGATTCTCGCGGCACTCTGCGCAGTTGGCTGCGCCGTCGGCCCCAACTATCATCGCGCCGACGCTCCCGCCGCCACTCATTGGGACGTTGCAGAACCCTGGCGCGAAAGCGCTCCCAAGGATGCACTCGGCAAAGGCGATTGGTGGGAAGTTTTTCGCGATGACGACTTGAACGGCTTCGAACACGACGCTTTACAGTCCAACCAAACCATCAAAATTTCCGTAGCTCGCCTCGAACAGGCTCGCGCCCTCGCCGCCGTGCAAATCTCCACCCAATTCCCTCAGTTTTCGACCGGTCTTTCTCCAGAGCGCCAACGCCTTTCCGGCAATCGCCCTCCCAACAGCAGTTTTACTGTCCTTGGCCCAGTCACGCAAAACAGTTACACGCTTCCTTTCACCGTCAACTATGAGCTCGACATCTTCGGCAGGCGCCGTCGCAGCATAGAAGCAGCTCAGGCCAGCTATCAATCGAATGCCGCGGATCTTGAAAATGTTCGTCTGCTCATCACCTCTGAACTTGCCGGTGATTTTTTCTCGCTGCGCCAGCTCGACACGCAAATTTCTCTGCTCTCGCGCACGGTCGACGCTTTGTCAAAAGGTCTCGACCTCGTAAATTCCCGCTATCACGGCGGCGTAGCTTCCGGCCTCGATGTCGCGCAGGAAGAAACTCTTCTCGACACCACGCGCACCCAGCTCACTTTGTTGAACCAGCAGCGCAAACAATTTGAAGACGCCATCGCTGTCCTGGTCGGTAAATCCGCGCCGGATTTTCACATCGTGCCGCGCGAACTTACGGTGCAGCCTCCCACTCTGAACGCCGGTCTGCCTTCCGACTTACTCGAACGCCGCCCGGACATCGCCGAAGCCGAACGTGAAATGGCCGTCGCCAACGCGCAAATCGGCATCGCTAAAGCCGCGTACTATCCTTCCTTCAATCTTTTTGCCAACGGCGGTTGGCAAGCAGCCGATATCGCCAAGCTTGCCAGTATACAAAGCACCTTTTGGGCGATCGGCGCCAACGTCGCCGAAAGCATCTTCACCGGAGGCGCGCGCCGCGCTCAAGTGCAATATGCGCAGGCAGGCTACGATGCCACCGTCGCCAATTATCGCGGAACCGTCCTGCAAGCCTTCCGCGAAGTCCAGGACAGCCTCACCGGCCTCACCATCCTCGATCAAGCTTTCCAATCCCAGCAGCAAGCCGTGGACGCTTCCCGCCGCAATCTAGATATCGCCACCAACCGCTACAAAGGTGGCCTGGTCAGCTATCTCGATGTAGTCACCGCGCAGCAAACTCTCTTAACCAACGAACAAGAACTCGCCATCCTGCAAGGCCAAAAACTAGTCACCAGCGTCCTCCTGGTCAAAGCTCTCGGCGGCGGCTGGGACGCCTCCAGCCTCGCCGCCATCCAAGTCAAATCCCACCCCAAAGACATCCTCGCCCCATAGGTTCTGATTCCTATGACGTCGAGAACCATCTAATTCGACCGCAGGTCGGCCGCCGGTCACCAAGTCGGTCGGCAGCACCATCAACAAAATCTACTGGTTCGATCAAGAAGATGAAGTTCTTGACGAAACCGACGGTTCCGGTAGCACTTCGAACTCGTCGTTTAACGGATATATTTTCCTTGGAGGCGAGCGCATTGCCCGCCGCGACTCGTTGAACGATGTATTTTACTACTTCGCAGATCACCTCGGTACTTCTCGATCTGTCGCTGAGGTCGCATCAAGTCAATCGACGGCCAACGTGTGTTACGTCGCAGACTTTTTTCCTCTTGGCCAGGAGCGCACTCCGATCCTTAACTCTTGCGCTCAGAACTACAAATTCTCCGGCAAAGAACGCGACACGGAATCGGGTCTTGATAACTTTGAGGCCAGATACGACTCGTCCACCATGGGTCGATTCATGTCTGTAGACCCGCTGAGTCTAAGCGACCGAGCAGCCTCAGTTCTTGGCGACCCTCAAAGCGGTAACGCCTCTTCGTACGTACGCAATAATCCACTAAATCTCACGGACCCCAACGGGATGCTTTGGTGCACGGCTAATTACAATACTTGTACTTCCGACGTGGGATATACGTTTTTGAAACAACACGGCGAAATTGGCCCCGCCCTATGGATGCTATTTACTCATCATATTGAAGGCCAATTACTTAAAGACCTTGCTGTTACCCCCGCCCAATTCATGAACCTCGTTCAGAGCTGGCCCAACATCAGGGCGGCGCTCAACAGGCTGTCGATTCATTCAACGCGACGCTGGGCTTCGAAAAGACAAACTGCGCTGGAGGGGGAGATTGCATTAGCGCCCTGGGAATGGCTGCGACCGCTAGCATCGCGGCTGTGTATTAGGGCGGAGAAAGCGAAGAGGTATTCGTTGATAAGCAAATTGCCACGGCTGAAGCGAAAATCAAAAAATTGGCGAGCGACCTCGCAGCCGATACACTTGCGGCGGCGAAGCGCGAAGCAAACGGCGGAATGAAGATCGCCAAGGCGGGCGGGGGCTATTTCAATCACGTCGGAGATGTCGCGCAAACAATCGCTGGTCTCAGCAGGCAAGTCAAACATCTAGAACGGGTGCTCCAGAGAAGCGGCACGAGCGAGTCACGAGTCGCCAAATTAACGGCCTCCTTGAGAGGGCGAGGGGCCTGCTTGGAACTGCTGGGCAAGCAATCACAAGGGAGGGGGGTTTAGGAGTCGATACGGAACCACTCACCAACCAGGAACATGCTTTGCAAAAGTGGCGAAAAGGCCAAGCATCGCTTGAGGACGTTAGGGCACTGTCTCACGGCATTGGAAAACAACCATTCGAGCCGGGCATACCTGCCCTGGTCCAACTTCTGGATCATGAGGATGAGGTCGTGCGCTATAGCGCCGGCAAAGCGCTTGGCTTCGCAGGCGCTCTCAAAGTGATTTGGCAGAATACAAAGGAACCGCTGATCCTCAAGGCGCTCGCCAAGTCTGCGCTAACAGATCCTGATGAGGATCTCCGCAATCATGCCTACAAGACACTGCTATTCGTCAATGGCGTTCCAAGAGAGGAACATCTGCAGCTGCTAACAGACGAGAACGTACAGGTCGACCCTACACGCGTGAAGGCTATCGTGGATGAGATTTCCGGGAAAGACTGATATTTTCTGCAAGTTGTGTTCGCTCTTCGTTCCTCCGTTCGAACCGTACCTTCCTAGTTAATTATTCTTATTGATATTTATGCCAATCCATGAGATGATCGATTTTCGCTGTACGGGGGCTCGCGCCCCCTCACTGCCCCTGTCCCAGATTCTCCACGAAAAACTGCGTCACTCGGTTCATCAGGAAAATCCGTGCAGGAGCATCCGAAACTCCGTGCCCGCGCCCAGGAAACGGCAGCACTTCCACATCCTTCCCTTTTTCGATCAGCTTATCCACCAGCGCCAGCGTGTTTGCGAAGTGCACATTGTCGTCTTCCGTTCCGTGCGCAATCAGCAGCTTGCCGCGTAGCTTCCCAGCATTCTCAATCGGTGAAGACTCCTGATAACTCTCTTCGTTTTGCGGCAGCAGTCCCAGATACCGCTCGGTATAAATCGTGTCGTAGTAATGCCAATCCGTAACCGGCCCGCCCGCAAACCCGACCTTGAAGTCTTCGGCATCTTCGAACATCGCGTGCAACGTCATGTGCCCGCCGTAACTCCAGCCCCAAATCCCGATGCGCTTCGCATCCACCCACGGCTGGCGTTTCAGCCACGCCACGCCGTCGCGTTGATCCGACATTTCCTGGGCGCCAAATCGAAAATGAATCGGCTCCTCGAACAAATGTCCGCGTCCCGCCGAGCCGCGATTATCCAGCGCAAAAATCACAAATCCTTTTTGCGCCATCATTTGATGCCACAAAAATGTCGGCCCGCCCCATTGATTCATCACCACCTGCGCGTGTGGCCCGCCATAGGTATAAATCAGCACCGGATATTTTTTCGCCGCATCAAAATTCGCCGGCTTGATGATCCACGCATTCAAATCCATTCCGTCGTGCGTTTTCACCGCCAAAAATTCGGGCGGCGATAGTTTGTACTCCGCAAGCTCCGCAACTTTGTTTTCATTCAGCGCAATCGGCGCGCTCTCATCGAACTTGCTCACCCATTGCTGCGGCGGAGTTATTGCATTGGAATACGAATCCACAAACGCGCTCGCATCTGGAGAAAGCTGAACTGTATGCACTCCCTCTTGTTTCGTGACTCGCTCAAGTCCAGTTCCATCCAGTCCCACGCGATACAAATGTCTTTCCATCGGCGATTTTTCCGTCGCGTTGAAGTACACAATTCCCTTCGCCTCATCCACACCTTGAACCGCCGTCAGTTCCCAATTGCCCTTTGTCAATTGCACTTCTTCTTTTCCGTCCAACCCGTACAGGTACAAATGCCGGTAACCGCTGCGCTCGCTCGACCACAAAAATCGCTTGCCATCTCTCAGGAAATACAAATCATCCGAAACATTAATCCAGTAAAGATCCTTCTCCGTCAGCACCACACTGGATTTTCCCGTCTCCGCACCGGCAATCAGGAAATCCAGCTGCGTCTGAGGACGATTCAGCCTCTCAATCGCAACGCGTTTGGAATCTCGCAACCACGCCACACGCGGAATGTACTGATCGTTCTCGGATCCCGTATCTAACAACATCGTTTTGCCGCCATTCACGCTCGCCGCATACACATGCACTACCGGATTGCTCGTTCCTGCCGGCGGATACCGCTCCTCGTTGGCCTCTCCTTCGTACGACGCAAAATCCACCAGCGGATATTTCTTAACTTTGCTTTCGTCCATTTCCAGAAAAGCAATCTTCGACGAATCCGGCGACCACCAATACGCCGTCTTCAAATCCAGCTCTTCCGGATACACCCAATCCAATTCTCCTTTGCGTACTTCTTCCGTGCCGCCATGCGTAACCGCACGTTCTTTTCCATCCGCCACGTTCACCACAAACAGGTTGTGCTCCCGGACAAAACTGACCAGGTTTCCGTCTGGCGAAATCTTCACGTCCGTGATCGCTTCTTTTCCTTGCAGCAGCGTTCGCGCCGCTTGCGTCTTCAAGTCAAACCAGCTCAGCGAATTCGGCCCAACAAACAAAAGCTGCTCTCCATTCGGAGCCCACACATACTGCGATGCCGGATGTCGTCCCAGCCCGGTTGCCTGCGTCTGCGGAGTTTTTCCCGCCGGCAGCACCGTCTCTAACTTCTCCGCGCTGACCAGCAGACGCCTCTGCCCACTGGCCACGTCGAGCGCCCACAGTTCTGTTTTCGCGTCTTTTCCGGTCCCTTTGACTTCGAAGAAAGTGACCGTCTTCCCGTCGGGTGCCCACTGCACGCCGCGGTACAGTTTGCCGCTCAGCCCCGGCTGCCCATATATTTTTTTTACGGTCAGCACGCCGCTCTGTTCCTGCCCACGCAGCGGGCTAACGCTAAACAGCGCCACAAACGCAATCACTGCAACCCCCCACAACATTTGTAGCGACAACCGCCTTACAAAATTCTGTGAAAAACGACGCATTGTTTTTCCGATCTGAACGAAGTGGATTTTAATGCCGAAACGATTCGTGCGGTTTTCTCGAATCTAAATGAAATTAATTTACGACGGGCCCAGCTCAACCTGGCGGCCAATGAAACGTTCTTCCACCAAGCAGATGCAGGTGCAAATGGAACACCGTCTGCCCGGCGCCGCTTCCCGTGTTCATCACTGTGCGGTAGCCATTACCCAATTTTCTTTCCCGCGCCAATTTCGCCGCGACCAGCGCAATCTTTCCCAACACCGCCTCTTCTTCTGGAGTGGCCTCTTCCAGCGAAGCAAAATGTTTCTTCGGACAAATCAGAATATGGGTCGGCGCCTGCGGATTAATATCTTCAAATGCAAATACGTCGGCATCGTCGTGAACCAGCTTCGCCGGAATCTGTTTCTGCGCAATCTTGCAGAACAAACAATCGCCTTTCATTCTTCAACTCCGGATGCCGCGTCATCCAGCCGGATGACCATAGTGCGAAAACCTTCCTTGGCGCGCAAATCGTCGGCAAACTTCTGCGCGGCCTGCTCGCCGGAAACTTTTCCGGCGCGTACCCGGTAAAACGTGCCGTCTTCAATCGCCACTTGCTGAATCGTCGAAGGAGGATACAACTCATCCAAACGCGCACGCAGCCGCTCGGCATTTCCCTTTTCCTTGAAAGCTCCCACCTGCACGGTAAAAAATCCCCCAAATGGATCGCTCCCGGAAATTACTTCCAGGCGCACCGGCACCACGCCTGGGCCGATCGACTCGATGGCTTTCGCGGCGGCCATCGACAAATCAATAATCCGGTTTTCGATAAAAGGCCCGCGATCGGTAATGCGCACCACCGCGGTTTTCCCGTTGGTCAGATTCGTAACTTTGACGACCGTTCCGAACGCCATGGTGCGGTGCGCCGCGGTCATTTTGTTCATGTCGTAGATTTCGCCGTTCGAAGCGCGCCGCCCATGAAATGGCGCTCCATACCAGGAAGCATTTCCCTCTTCGATATACGCGCCGCCTTCGGGGGTGGTTGTGGAATGTATTGCGCGATCTGCGGTTGCCGGTGGCGTTGTCACAGGAGCCATCGGAGGAGGAGCGCTGGCCACAACGGGCTTGCGTCCCGCGCAGCCGGTCACGAAAATCACCAACGCAAAAAACGCAAACAAAACTTCGCGTGGCAACATCGCGGCTTTTCGCAAGCCACTTACCATCGGCCCAGGCTCATGCCGCCGGTTTTTTCTCGTCCGGAGAAGTTCGTCCGGTACGCCGTGCCTCCAGCCATCCCGCCGCCTCGGTCAGTTTCTCCGAAACTTCCCGAAGAAATGTCGCGGTGCGCTTTTCCGTTTCCGGCGCAAGATCGTTCTCGACGAACTTCCGCAGCCGAGTCAATTCCGCATCCAGTTTCTGGCCTATCTCTTCGAACTTGTCCATGACGTTTTTCCTCAATTCTCAGCTCAGGGTTTGTAAGTACAACTTGTTTTTCTAAGGGTTTGTAAAACAAACCCTTAAACCCTGAAACCCGCCTGCGACTTCTTCAACTCAGGGCCTGTAAGTACAGGCCCTGAAACCGGGCTACGGAGCGCGCGAACCAATTCCGGTATTATAGGAACGCCCTCAGCGGCTCGCAAGGAGGCAGATTGCCCGTTTCCTATCAATGGCAGCAGCGGTTCGATCGTTGGAGAAATGCCACACGCGGATTTTTCGGCGGTGGCGGTGGCAGCGGTGACAATCAGCCGCGCCCCAAACTTTGCCCCGCTTGCAATTCCCTCGTGGGCATCAACGCCACGCGCTGCCACGAATGCGGCGCAAACCTGCGCTTCTCGCTCGCAGCGCTCAGCAAAGGTCTCACCGGCTTTTTCGGCGGACAAGCGCCCGCCACCACTGCCATTCTAATTGCGAACGTCATTATGTTCGCGGCTACCTTGCTGATCGGTTTTGCAAAAGGACAGGGCCAGGGTTTTGGCATTTTGTTCAGCGTGAACGGCGAAGCTCTCTATCGGCTCGGGATGGCGATTCCGTTTCGCTACGACGATTTCAATTGGTACCGCTTGCTTACCGCTACGTATCTCCACGGCGGGCTGATTCACATTGGCTTCAACATGATGGTCCTCTTGGACATTGGCCCGGTAGTCGAGGAAGTTTACGGCAGCGCACGATACTTTTTTTTCTACACGGTCTGCGGAATTTCTGGCTCTCTGCTCAGCGCGAGATTTGGCTCCGCACCGGCGGTCGGCGCCAGTGGTGCCATTTTAGGACTCATTGGCGTCTTGATCGCCATCACCTATAGGCGCGGCGGCGCACAAATACAACAGCTGCGCGGCCGCCTCATTTCCTGGGTCGTTACGATTTTCGCCATCGGATTATTTTTCAGCGGTCTGCGTACCGACAACTGGGGCCACTTTGGCGGCCTCGCCGCTGGCTTTCTGCTTGGCCGCTACTTCGCCGACCGCGAACCGATGAACTCCCGCGAACGCAACGCCGCCTATGCTCTCGGCTGGTCCGCGTTTGCCGTGGTGGTCGCTTGCTTCGTCATCATGGCCCTGCACTTTTCCAGACCGATCATTGAATGACGGCTTCCCATACTACCAGTGAGCCTTTATGCAGCAGTCACTCTTCGCGCATGGCGTTTTCGTCTCGTGCGGGAATGAGCTCGCAAATTTGTTAGTCTGTACGTAAGCGCTTTATGGACCTGAACTCCATCATCATCGTCAGCCTGCACACTCCAAAAGAAAAACTCTGGGGCCAACTGTTGTCCATCAATCCGTCCGGCATCACCATGCGCGGCATCGACCTCAACTCTTTCGACCACTTCATCAGCCAAATCAACGGCCCCGACAGCGAGCGCACCGGTTTACCCACAATTTTCTTTCCGATGAATCGCGTGGAACGTGTCTCGCTCGACGAATCCTCCGGCGCCATCCCGTCGCTCTCGGAAATGTTTGCCCGCAAAGTCGGCCGCCCTATCTCCGAATACCTCTCGCAATTTGCTTAGTGTCTTTGTTGCCGGCGCTTCCGGGCTCCGGCGACTCGCTGCGACATTCCGTGCAATCTGCGCTATTCTCATCTCTAAATGCAAGGCCGCATCTGGACGGTTCCCAATCAAATCACGCTTCTCCGGCTAGGTTTTCTGCCGTTGTTTCTCATACTTATTGTGTACGAACACTATCGGTGGGCTTTGCTGATCCTGGTCCTCGCGGGACTTTCTGACGGTATCGACGGCCTGCTGGCGCGCAAGCTCGATCAAAAATCCGCAATCGGCGCATACCTCGATCCCATCGCCGATAAACTCTTGCTCTCTTCTTCGTTTGTGATTCTCGCGATGGAAAAGATCACGCCTTGGTGGCTCACGATCATGGTCTTGAGCCGCGACATTCTGCTGCTCATCGTCGCGGCGGTAATTATTTTGATTTCCGGCTATCGCCCGTTCCCGCCGAGCCTTCTCGGAAAAGCTACTACCTTCTTCCAGATCATTCTCGTCTTCGGAGTCGTCTTCTCCGCGGGCTATCCCGGTCCCGCCATTACCGAAATCAACCGCCTCTTAGCCTATCTGGTCGCAGCTCTCACCATTATCTCCGGCTTCCACTATTCTTTCACCACCGCCCGCCGCCTCAGCTCCTGATCTTCAGTGGCACAGCCACTCCTGGCTGTGCAGCAATTTCAACCAGGACGCTCTCAAGTCACGCTAGCGTGATTGCCAATGGCTCTTCTCCTCGTCTCTGCGTCCTCTGCGTTAAGAAAAACCCTCATCGACGGCAGCATCGCTCTCTCTCAGCCCTTCATCACCTTCGGGCCACCATCCGGAACAATCAAAGCCGGCTCCGTCAAAGCCTGCACTTGCTCGACCGTTGTGTCCGGCGCAATCTCCCGCAATACCAGTCCCTGCGGCGTAACTTCAATCACCGCCAATTCCGTGACGATGTGGTCCACGACTTCCAGGCCAGTCAGAGGTAACGAACATTTTTTCAAAATTTTCGGTTTGCTATCCTTGGTAGCGTGTTCCATCGCCACGAACACGCGCTTCGCTCCCGCCACCAGATCCATGGCGCCGCCCATGCCCTTCAACATTTTTCCTGGCACGGCCCAATTTGCCAGCGTCCCTTTTTCATCCACCTGCAGCGCGCCGAGGACCGTCAAATCCACATGCCCGCCGCGAATCATTCCAAATGAGTCCGCCGACGAGAAATAGCAGCTGCCTTTCAGCTCGCTAATAGTCTCTTTCCCGGCATTGATCAAGTCCGGATCCACTTCCGCATCCAACGGATATGGCCCCACGCCGAGCATTCCGTTCTCGGATTGCAGAATCACTTCCATTCCCGACGGCACGTGATTCGCCACCAGCGTCGGGATTCCAATGCCCAGATTGACGTAATATCCATCGCGCAATTCCTGCGCGATCCGCCGCACGATCCGTTCCCGTTTTTGTTCGTCGGTTAGTGGCATGGTCCAGTTGGGATTATTTTGCTTGGCCCGCCTTCCTGGCTAACTCGATCAAGGGCAAGTACGGGATAAAGACAACTAGCGCAAGGGCTGCGAAAGCAGAGCCAGTAATAATCAGGCGGCGAGTGGCAGGAATCAGAAACTCCGTGACAGTCGGCAATACCGCTTCGCCAACGAACAATGCGGAGATCCATCCATAGTTGGCAACCAGAAATCTGGTCGCAAATGGCAGGTCCACTTCAAGTCCTTGGAACAGCCCGCCAAATATCGGGACCTCTTTTGCAAGAAGAAGCGAACTAGTAAGACAACCCAGTGATACGAAGACAGCTAGCGTCCGGGCGAGAGCGATTTCTGGCTTGCGGTTGGGCTGCAGTTCCAGCGTCTCCATCGAGTTTGCCATTTCAACCCTTTCTAACCGTCCGCCGCTCGATGCGCTTCTCGTACTTCTCGCCCTGAAAAATGGCGTTCACGTAAATGCCGGGAGTATGCACGTTGTCGGGATCGAGCGTCCCCAGCTCCACCAACTCCTCCACTTCCGCGATTACATACTCCGCTGCTGTGGCCATCATCGGATTAAAGTTCCGCGTGGTCTTCTTGTAAATCAAATTTCCCCAGCGGTCGCCCTTCCACGCCTTGATAAAGGCAAAGTCGCCACGGATGCCCCGTTCCATTACGTAATGTCTTCCATCGAACACGCGCGTCTCTTTTCCTTCCGCCACCATGGTCCCGAATCCGGTCGGCGTGTAAAACGCCGGAATCCCCGCTCCACCAGCGCGTATCCGCTCCGCAAAGGTGCCCTGCGGATTCAATTCCAACTCCAGATCCCCGCTAGTCACAAGCTGCTCAAATAATTTATTCTCTCCGACGTAGGTCGAAACCATCTTCCGCACTTGCCGCTGCTCCAGCAAAATTCCGATTCCGAATCCATCCACGCCGGCGTTGTTCGACACAATCGTCAAATCCTTGGTTCCCTTCCTGCGCGCTGCCGCAATCAGATTTTCCGGTATCCCGCACAATCCGAATCCGCCCATCAAGATGGTCATTCCATCGCGTAAGTTCTCGATCCCCACATCCGCCGACGCAACTCTCTTGTCCATTCCGACTCCGGATTATCCTGCGGTCCTTTTTTCTGCCGTGCCACGGGACAACTTTAGGGAAGATCAACCACCCTAAATATCTTGGCATTGCTCAATCGTACGTTTCCGGGACATTTTGACCAAATCAACGGCAAAGAAATTTTGTGCCTGAATTCTTTGGCGTGCGGCTGCAGCGCGGCTTTTAACGCTCTTAAGAATTAGATCATTCACCGAGCAACGTTCAAGCACTGCTTGGCTCTCCAGCCTTCGTAAAATGCTATCGGGAATATCTATAGTCGTTCGCATATCTCATTCTGCCGCATTTATCGCCGGACACGAAAACCAATTGCTGACTCTTCGATTTACAGCGAGCGCAAGAGTTTGTACAGCTCGTTTGCGGCGTCGAAGTCGGCTTCGAGGTCGCGAGAACCGAGCCGTTCGCGCAGATCGTCCAGGCGGCGCGCAAACAAATCCAGCGACGCAGAAAGTAGCTCCTTGTTGGTGAGGATTATGTCGCGCCAAGTCGAATAGGGACTGCCTGCAAGCCGCAGCGTGTCGCGCAATCCGGGCCCGGCCAGCGTTATCGGCAATCCGTTCTCGTCCAGCCGGTCATACAGGAACGACGCCAGCGCCACCGCCGCCAGCTGTGGCAAGTGCGAAGCCAGTCCCACCGCGTAGTCGTGCTGCTGCACGCCAATCCACAATGGCTGCGCGCCGATTTTTTCCAGAATTTTCACGAAGGCCGCGATGCGCGGCTCGCTTGCCGTCGGCGTGGCAATGGCTTCGCCTGCGGCAATCAGCGCGTAGGAGTGGCCGCGAAAAAGATCCGCGTCCGCGGCGGCAATTCCGGAAAGTTCTTTCCCCGCCATGGGATGGCCGCCAAGAAAAATCGCGCCGCCGATATTTCCGCCGAACAGCTGCCCGGCTTCCTCCATGATGCGCAACTTGGTGCTGCAGGCGTCGGTAACCAGCGCGGACGGCGGCGCCTGGCGTGCGATTTCCGAAAAAAGATCCAGGGTCACGGCAATGGGCAGCGCGACGTAAATCAGATCCGCCTTTGCCAGCGCCAGACCCAGATTTCCGGAAAAAGTTTCGTCGAATACGTTGCGCACTTCTTTTTCGCGCACCACTTCCGGACGGTCCCACCCGGAAATGGAAATGTCGGTCAGATCTTTTCGCAACGCCAGCGCGAACGAGCCGCCGATCAATCCGGTCCCGAGAATGGTTACGCGGCGAATGAGATGTTCACTCATGAAGCGTTTTTAGGCGATGCGGCGGCCAATCGCAGGAGCGATGATGCGCAGCTCGGCCATCAATTGCGAAAATGTTCCTGGCTCCAGCGACTGTGCGCCATCGGAAAGTGCGTGCTCCGGATCGTTGTGCACTTCTATCAGCAAGCCGTCCGCTCCGGCAGCCACCGCTGCACGCGCCATCGGCGGTACTTTGTCACGGCGTCCCGTGCCGTGCGAAGGATCGGCCCACATCGGCAAATGAGAAAGTTTTTGAATCACCGGAATCGCCGCCAGATCGAATGTATTGCGCGTGTAGGTTTCAAAAGTTCGGATGCCGCGCTCGCACAAAATTACCTTGTAGTTTCCGCCGGCCAGAATATATTCCGCGCTAAGCAGCAGCTCTTCCATCGTCGCGGACATGCCGCGCTTCAGCAGCACCGGTTTGCGCACTTCGCCCAGCGCGCGCAGCAAATGGTAATTCTGCATATTGCGCGCGCCCACCTGATAGATATCAACGTAGTGGCCCATCATTTCCACTTGGGATGGGTCCATTACTTCACTCACCGTGAACAAACCGAATTTATCAGCGGCTTCCCGCATCAGTTTTAGGCCTGGTTCGCCCATTCCCTGAAAAGCGTACGGTGAAGTGCGCGGCTTGAAGGCGCCCGCGCGCAGAATTTTTGCGCCGGCTTTGGAAACAGATTCCGCGATGGCGTAAATCTGTTCGCGCGATTCGACAGCACACGGCCCCGCAGCAACGACCACATCGGGTCCGCCGATTCTTACACCGCGCCCAAGATCGATGATCGTACCTTCCGGCTTGAATTGCCGGCTGGCCAGCTTGAACGGCTGCGTGATGCGCATAACTTCGCGCACGCCGTCCAGCAATTCAAAATCGCGATGATCGAAATCGCGGTGCACACCGACCGCGCCAAGAACGGTGTGCGACGCGCCGGTAGAACGGTGTACGTCAAATCCGTGCACTACCAGCTTGTCAATTACGTTTTGAATCTGGGCGTCCGAAGCGCCCTCTTGCATGACGATGACCATGGGTCTTACTCAATTCCCTTTCCAGTGAATGAACCTTTGTCGAAAACAATCTTTTTCTTAAACGACGTAGCAAAAGACGGCAGCGAACTCCGCACACTACTCATCAGTGGTGCCGCCTTTCGCATCAGCTTTTCTGGCGCCGTCGGGGTGCATCGCGAGGCGCTCGGCGGAACGGGCTTCGTCAATGATGCGCTCAAACAGACGGCGGATCGCGGCGTCCGTGAGCGGTCCTTTGTTGTTTTGCTCCGCATTCTCCAAAACTTCCTTTTCGCGATCCGGTTGATAAAGCGGCAGATTCGCCTGCTGCTTCAGCTTGCCGATTTCCAGCGCGCACTTCGAGCGCTCGTTCAACAATTCGACCAGCTTGCGATCGATTTCATCGATGCGGCGACGCCAGTCTGCGAGGCTCATGCATGCCTCCGCGGCAGAAGGCGGGGAGAGATTCCTCGCTTTGCTCGGAATGACGAAAGTAAAAATGGCCGCAAGCGTGGAGCGCTCATGTGGCAACCTCCCGCCGCGAGAGGCCTTTGCGTGCAGCGGCTTTCAGAGAGCGAATGCGGTCGGCGAGCGCAGCCGCGGCGGCATCGATTCCAGCTTCGCCGGAGTTTTTTGCCGTGGCTTTTTCGATTTCGGAGACTAGCGCGGAGCCGACTACTGCGGCGTCGGCGAGTCCGCCAAGAACGGAAACGTGTCCTGGCAGCGAAATGCCGAACCCGACAGCGATTGGAAGCTGCGTCACGCTGCGTGCGCGGCGAAGCAGTGCTGGTAGTTCGTCGGCCAGGGCATCTTTCGCTCCGGTTACTCCGGTGCGCGAAATCAAGTATAGGAATCCTGAAGAACATGCCGCAATTTTTTGCAGGCGTTCGTCGGTGGAAGTGGGCGCACCAAGAAAAACGGTATCGAGATGATGCGCAGTCATGATGCGGCGATAATCTTCCGACTCTTCCGGCGTGAGATCGGTAATCAGCACGCCGTCGGCTCCGGCGGGAGAAGCTGCAGCCGCGAATTTCTCGAGGCCCATCTGGAAAACCGGATTGTAGTAGCTGAACAAGACGATGGGAACTTCGTTTGCCGGAGATTTCGCATCGCGAATCTGCCGAACGAGATCGATAACGCGAGCGAGCGTCGCGCCGTTTTTCAGAGCACGCTCTGAAGCGCGTTGGATCGTCGGCCCATCTGCCAGCGGATCGCTGAACGGCACGCCCAGTTCAATCACATCGGCTCCAGCCTCGGCCATCGCGATCACAAATTTCAGCGTCGCGGCAAACGAAGGATCGCCCGAAGTGATGTACGCAACAATTCCCATTTCGCCGGATTCGCGAAGTTCCGCAAAGCGGCGAGAAATTCGGGACGAATTTTGCGCGCCAACAGGCATAACGGAATTCATTAGATTAGCACCAACGGCGAATTCCCAGTGCTCGAATGCACAGAGTTACAAACGCGTGACAACCGCTGCAAGCTGCACGTCTCGTTCCGTCGATCAGGATTTTTCGCCGAGAAAGCGCGAGTAAGTGGCCATGTCTTTGTCGCCGCGGCCGGAAAGATTAATGATTACGAGATCGTTTGCGGTGAGGCGCGACGACGTGGCGACAGACAAAGACCCACGCGCAACACCGGCGTGTGGGGCATCCGCAGAATCGGAAGAAGAGACGCGCTCGATGAGGCCGGCGATGGCGTGGGCGGATTCCAGTGCGGGGATGATGCCTTCGGTGCGCGCTAGAAGTTGTGCGGCGTCGAGAGCGGCGGCGTCGGTGACAGCGAAATACTCGGCGCGACGCTGGTCGGCGAGCCAGGCGTGTTCGGGACCGATGGCAGGATAGTCGAGACCGGCGGAAACGGAGTGAGTGGTAGCGATTTGGCCGTCTTGGGTTTGCAAAACATAAGTGTAAGTACCCTGCAAAACTCCCGGACGCGCTCCGGTGAACCCTTGCGCGGCGGCTAGGCGTGCGGCGTGTTCGCCGAGAGAGTTCCCGCGGCCGCCGGCTTCGACGCCGACCATTTTTACGGATTCGTCTTGCAGGAATTCGTGGAACAGGCCGATAGCATTGGAGCCGCCGCCGACGCACGCGAAAAGATGTGTGGGCAAGCGCTTTTCCGCTGCGAGGATTTGCGCGCGGGCCTCGCGTCCGATGCAGGAATGAAAATCGCGCACCATCGTGGGGTAGGGATGCGCGCCGAGAACGGAGCCGAGAAGGTAATGCGTAGTGCGGACGTTGGTCACCCAGTCGCGCATGGCTTCGTTGATGGCGTCTTTCAGCGTGCAACTGCCGGAATTTACGCCAACAACTTCGGCACCGAGCATACGCATGCGGGAAACGTTGAGCGCCTGGCGCGCCATGTCTTCGGTGCCCATGTACACGACACATTCGAGCCCAAGATGCGCGGCGACTGTGGCTGTGGCGACTCCGTGCTGGCCTGCGCCGGTTTCTGCTACGACGCGCGGCTTTTTCATTTGTACCGCCAGCAATCCTTGGCCGATGGCGTTGTTGATTTTGTGCGCGCCGGTGTGCAGAAGATCTTCGCGCTTGAGATAGATTTTCGGGCCGCCGAGATGCGTGGTGAGGCGCGAGACGAATTGCAGCGGCGTTGGGCGCCCCGCAAAGTTTTTCAGCAAGTCCTGGAATCTCGCCTGAAAAACTGCGTCAGATTTCGCGATTTCATACGCGCGCTCAAGTTCGAGCAGCGGCACCATCAGCGTTTCGGGGACGTAGCGGCCACCGTAGGGGCCGAAGCGTCCAGGAACGGTGGCGGGGATAGTGAGTTGCGAAACCATGGGTAGACAACAGTTTACATGGTTGCCGGGAAGGGCGCAGCATGCCTGCTTGCCGCAGGCAGGCTGCGCCCCTACGAAGAAAAAGCCAGAGTTCGATTGGCGCGGGAGACTTCGGCGAAGAAAGCGCGGAGTTTGGCGGGATCTTTTTTGCCGGGGCTGGATTCGACGCCGCTGGCTACGTCCACGGCATAGGAGTGGACGGTGAGGATGGCTTGGGCGACGTTTTCCGGAGCGAGGCCGCCGGCGAGAAGAATCGGGTATTTCTTGGCGGCGCGTTTGGCGATTTTCCAATCGGCGAGACAGCCAGTGCCACCGTAGTCTTCTGATTTTGTTTTGGCGGTTGCGGCGTCGAGAAGAAATGAAGCGGCTACGTTGTGCTCCCGAAATTGCGTGAATTGGAATTTTGATTCTGTGCGAAAGGCTTTGATGACGGGAAAATGGCGCGCGCACTCGGCGCTGATGGCAGCGGATTCGTCGCCGTGGAGCTGAACCGCACTGAGACGCAGAGATTTTGCGAGCGCGATGATGGATGCGGAATCCCAGTTGACGAAGACGCCTACGGTTGAAACCAACGCTGGGAGCTTACGGAGAATCTTCCAGGCATCGGCGGGGGCGAGGCAACGCGGACTTTTTTCGTAGAAGTTGAAGCCGAGGGCGTCAGCGCCGAGTTCGATGGCGAGTCTCGCATCTTCCAGGCGAGTGACGCCGCAGATTTTGACGCGCGCAGCGGGCACTTAGCTTCCTTGTGGCTGCGCGCCAAGGAGTTCGGACAGGGCGGCGGCGGGATCGGAGGAAAGCATGAGGCGGGTACCGACGAGGAAAGCGTCGAAACCGCCGGCGCGCAGTTTTGCGAGTTCGGCTGCAGAGCGGATGCCGGATTCACTGACGGCAATGCAACAGTCGGGTATCTGCTCGATCAGTTCGAACGAAGTTTCCACGCGCACATCAAGTGTTTTGAGATTGCGATTGTTGACGCCGATAATTTTTGCGCCGGCAGCGATGGCGCGCGTGAGTTCTTCGCTGGTGTGAACTTCGACCATCGGTTCCATGCCGAGCTCCCTGCCGAGCGCGATCAATTCGATGAGTTGCTGCTGGCGCAACACGGCAACGATCAGGAGAAAACTGTCGGCGTCATTGGCGCGCGTTTCCCAGACCTGCCACGGATCGAAAATAAAATCCTTGCGAAGAACGGGGAGCTGAATGCTTTTGCGTGCGTCGCGAAGATTTTTGAGCGAACCGCGGAAGAATTCGCCCTCGGTAAGAACGGAAAGAGCGGCAGCACCGGCGGCTTCGAACGACGTAGCCAGAGCGACGGGATCGAAGGGATCGCGAATCACGCCGCGTGAAGGCGAAGCCGGCTTCAGTTCGGCGAGAATATTGATTCCTGGCTTGGATATGGCCGCGGAGAAATCGCGCAAGGGAGTGGCGGCTTTGACACCGTATTTGAGCGCGGTTTCAGGAAGAACTTTTTTGCGATGTTCGACTTCGAGCAGCCGGGCTTCGAGAATTTGATCGAGCACGGTGCCGGTGTATGGAGGAGTTTCCATGAGAGCGAAATAGTATGCTAGGTGGAGCGGGATTTAGAGTCAAACGTGGGAAGAGTGAGTAGTGAGTAGTGAATAGTGAGTAGGGAAAAATACGCATTTGCCGTTGAAGAATCGAGACGGGACGGGGAGCGATCAATCGCATGGGATATCGGGCGGAATATGGGACATTGCTGGAGGAAATTGTACGAGAGGCCGATGCGATTGCGTTGCGATATTTTCGCGCGGTGGAATTGCGCGTGGAGCGGAAGAAAGATGGAACGGCGGTGACGCAGGCGGACCGCGCGGTGGAGGAGATGGCGCGCGCGCGGGTGGCAGCGAGCGGGTTGGACCTGGACGTTTTGGGTGAAGAGATGGGCGGTGATGCAGCGGAACCGAGGCCGGGAGCGCGGCCGCGAATGATTATTGACCCGATTGACGGCACGGAGGAATTTTCGCGCGGGATTCCTACGTTCGGAACGTTGCTGGGGATCGAGCGAGAGAGCGAAATTGTCGCGGCGATGGTTAGCGCGCCAGCTCTGCAATCGCGCTGGCAAGCGTACAAAGGGGAAGGCGCGTTTCGCGAGGGCCGCAAATTGCAGGTTTCAAATGTTGGGAGGTTAAAGGATGCGATGGTGTTTTCAACAGGAACAGGGCCGAGCAAGGATTCCTCCGATCAGATACGGATTCGAAAATATCTGGATGGCGCGAGGAATAGCCGGTCCTTCGGCGGATTCTGGCAACACATGCTGGTGGCGGAGGGCGCGATCGAGGCGGCGCTGGATTGGACCTCGAAGCCATGGGATTTGTCGCCGTTGATTTTGATTGTGACCGAGGCGGGGGGTAAATCTACATCCCTGAATGGAAATGTAACGATTTATGAGAAAAGTTTGTTGAGTACGAACGGGAAGATACATGCGGAGACGTTGGAGGTGTTGCGGTAAGCAGAAAGAAAAAACAGATTCCTCGCTCCGCCTGCCTGCGGCAGGCCAGCTCGGAATGACAAGCTCATAGTGCGCTGACGGCAATGCCATCAAAAATGCCTGCCAAATTGGCGGTTTTTGATCTGGCCTGGGTAGGTAGGCTGAGTTTTGAGAAGTTAAGTTGCGCTGCGCGGAGACTCGATATGGAAATGGGTAAGCAGGCTGAGAAAGCGGAAGGGCTTAGGAAATTGCATATGGGGCCACGCATTTTGATTCTTGCAAATACGTGGGACGTAATCAGCGCGCGGATGGTGGAGGATGCCGGATTTCCGGCGGTGGCTTCAACCAGCGCGGGGGTAGCGGCGGTGCTGGGATACCCGGATGGTCAGCGAATTCCAATGAGCGAGATGCTGGAATTTGTCGGCCGGATGGCTCGCGCGGTAGGTGTTCCACTAACTGCGGATATGGAAGCCGGATATGCCACGACTCCGGCTGAAATGGCGGAGATGGCGCGAGAAATGGTGGCGGCGGGAATTGTTGGTTTGAACCTGGAAGATGTGACGGGCGACGACGAGAGTTCGCAGGTGGAGATTGGGCTGCAGGCGGAGAAGATAGCGGCGGTTCGCGAGGCTTCCGCGTCGGAAGGCGTTTCGCTGGTGATCAATGCGCGGACAGATGTTTACCTGATGCCGATTGGTCCAGCGGAAACGCGGTTCGAACGGACGGTGGAGCGTTTGCGGGCTTACCGGAAAGCGGGCGCGGACTGTGTTTTTGCTCCTGGAATCCGGGATGCGGAGACGATTGGTAAATTGGTGCGGGCCGTGGATGCTCCGTTGAACATTTTATTGCAGCCCGGGGGCCCGAGCGTGTCGGAATTGGAAAAGCTTGGAGTGGCGCGAGCCAGCATTGGATCGGGGACGATGCGCGCAGCGCTGGGGACGGCGCGAAGATTTTTCAAAGCGCTTTCGGAATATCAAGATCATTCGGCATTATTGGCGGATGCTGTGCCGTATGACGAAGTGAATCGGCTGCTGGGGCGGACCTAGAACCTGGCCCACAGCCGCGCGAACGTTTCTTTGCTGCGGTGAGACAATGATTCAAATCGCAAGGATCTATGAACCTGCCCAAAAAAGCGATGGATGGCGTGTGCTAGTGGATCGATTGTGGCCGCGAGGAATTAAGAAAGAAAATGCGCATGTCGATTTGTGGATGAAGGATATTGCGCCGAGCGAGGCACTGCGCGAGTGGTTTGGACACAAACCGGAACGATGGACGGAGTTTCAACGGCGGTACAGGGCAGAGTTATCGAAGAAGAAAGAACTGGCAGCCGAATTGAAACGAGCAGAGAAAATGCACGGCAAGCTCACACTACTGTTTGGAGCGAGAGACAAGGAACATAACCAGGCTGTGGTTCTATTGCATATGCTCAAAAACAAAAAATGACGAACGAGACTGGCCTGCGAGTGCTGGAAGAAGAGATTATCCGTTGCCGGAGGTGTCCGCGACTGGTGGAGTATCGCGAAAAAGTCGCTAAGGAAAAGCGGCGGGCGTTTCGCGAATGGACCTATTGGGGACGACCTGTTCCGGGATTTGGCGATCCCCGGGCGAAACTTTTTATTTTAGGATTGGCACCCGGCGCGCACGGATCGAATCGAACGGGGCGCATGTTTACGGGCGATCGTTCGGGAGAATTTCTGTACGCGGCGTTGCACAAGGCGGGATTCGCCAACCAAGCGACCTGGCTGCGCCCCGATGACGGGTTGGAATTGAGGAATGTATACATTGCGGCGGCGGTGCGATGCGCGCCTCCGGCAAATAAACCACTGCCGTCAGAAATTTTGCATTGCCGCGGATATCTGGAACGAGAGCTGGCGCTGCTGAGCCCGAAGGTCGTATTGGCGTTGGGTAAAATTGCCTGGGATGCGTATTTGGATATTTTGAAAAGCGAGGGTGTGATTGCTTCGCGCGCAAAATATGTTTTTGCGCACGGAGCGGTGGCAAAGCTGCCGGGTAATGGCCCCAGGCTGGTGGGCGTTTATCATCCCAGCCAGCAAAACACCCAGACGGGGCGGGTGACGCCTGCTATGTACGCAGTAATTTTGCGCAAAATTCAAAGATTGCTGGGCCAGTCGAGCGGAGCTGCCACTTAAGTGCCTGCTGCGGGTGCAAGGATTGGGTGTCGGCGGTGCGTGCCGTAGACGACATCGCGACCGGGGCTCGAACAACGTAGATTCCAGGCTGCTTGCAACTAACGTAAAACAGGCGGGTTAGAGGGTCGAGGGGAAAAGCCTTCGGCAGGTGGAGTGCTATTCTGTCTGTGTAACGCAATTTGGAGGAAATCCATGGGCTTGCGATATCTTGCTGTGTCGAAAAAAAGATCAACGGCGGCGACGACTTTGTTGGCGTGCGGGCTGATGTTTGGAACTTTGGCGAGCGCGCAGGAAACGCCCACCTCTCGGGATGACGGTGGTCCCGCGCGGACGCAGGCGGCGCAGCAGGAGATGAGGCAGTCACAGGTGGCACAGCCGGAGATGACGCAGCCCGCGGATGGATCGCGGCGCGGCGGATTGCCGGCGGAGGCGTATGCGGTGGTGTCGGGGACACGGGTGCTGGTTCGACTCGAGGACGATTTAGGGACGGGTGACACGAAAGAAGGCAGACGATTCAGCGCGCGAACGCTGGAGCCGATGCTGGCGGGGAGCGGGATTTATTTGCCGTCGGGCGCACAGATTCTCGGGCACGTTAGCCGCGTGCAACCCGCGTTAGTTGCCGGGCGCGCAAAAATCTGGCTGGTGTTTGACGAGATTCGAACGAAATTTGGGCCGCTGCCTATCGTGGCCAGCGTGGTAGGAGTGCCGGGTGATCATAGCGTGCGGTCGAGTCCGCAGAAAGAAGGGCTGATCGAAGGCAAAACCAGCACGCAACAGGCGGCGGGTCAAGCCGCCGCGGAGGGCGCCGGAATGGGCGCGCTGCATGGAATCAAGGACAAAAACGCCAAGGAAGCTGCGGAGGGCGCGGCAGAGGCGGCGCTGGCGGCGTACCTGATGGAAGCTGGCCGCGGACACGAGTTGGAGTTGGTAAAGGGTTCAAAACTGGAGATTGAACTGGAGCGGGCGCTGTATCTGTTAAGAGAATAATCCCCGGCGAAATTCGATAGAAAACCAGCCAAGACCTTGGTCCTGGCGCTGGGCTGTTGCCTGTTTTACCTCTGCGTGAACGTTACTGCTTTATATCCGAGTCGAAATCCCTGAAAATTGTATAGCTTGGCGGCCGTAGCTGACTTCACGCGGAATGAGCAGCGAGGAAAGCGGCTGCCATTCGTACTATTCCGTTTTTCAGGCTCTGCGTCCAATATCGTTCACACGCAAACCCGCATGAACACAGAAAAATCCCAGCTATCAAATTCCCGGACGAGGGCTGGCAAAATACCCGTGTCCAGAAAGCTGCAGTTCGTGGTGGTGGTGTTTGCGTGCGTTTTTTTCGCATTGCTGGGATTGGTGTATTTCAGTTCGGGCTTCAGTTCAGCGGCGCGGGCGTATGTGCAAGGCGAGGGGACTTGGTCGAAAGCGCAGAAGGAGGCGACCATCCGGCTGCAGGAATATGCGGCCTCGCGCGATGAGAAAGATTATCAGGCGTTCCTGGATTGTCTTTCGGTGCAGTTAGGGGACCGAATCGCGAGAGAAGAACTGGAAAAACCGGAGCCGAACTATACGGCGATGTATGCAGGATTCCGCCAGGGCAAGATCGCCGAAGCCGACATTCCGGGGATGATTACGTTGTTCCGTAAATTGAGGAAAACCAAAGAAATCGACACCGCCTTAGGAATATGGACGGCGGCAGACGGGTATATCGAGGAATTTCGCCAGCAAGGCGCGCAATTGCACGAAGCGATCTCGGAAAAATCGGCGAGCAAACAAGAGACCGACGCTTTGACGCACAAGATCGAAGAGACCGACGCGAAGCTGACTCCTCTGGAAAATGATTTCTCGATAGCGCTGTCTGCGGGCGCGCGACGCGTGGAACGACTGCTGAACATTGGATTGCCACTGGCCGGATGCTTGCTGCTGGGATTGGGCGTAATCGTGTCTCTAATCGTGGTGCAACAGGTCGAAGCGAGCATGGCGGAACGCGGTAAAGCGGAAAACGTGGCGCGGGAAAGCGAAAAACGCTATCGGGAATTACTGGAAAACGCGAACGACATGATTTACGTGCACGATCTGGAGGGAAACTTTATTTCGTGGAACCGGAAAGCGGAGGATTTAAGCGGCTACAAGATGAGCGAAACGAAAGCGCTGCGAATCATGGATCTGGTGGCGCCGGAGGATCGGGCGCTGGCGGAAGAGATGCTGGCGAAAAAACTTACCGGGAGAGGTTCTGCGCCATACACACTGCGGCTGGTTTCAAAAGAAGGCAAGCGGCATGAAGTGGAGGTTAGCAGCCGGCTGCTTTATGAAAACGGCCGGGCGACGGGAGTTCAGGGAATTGCGCGGGACTTGACGGAGAGACGGCGGCTGGAAGCGGAGCTGCTGCAAGCGCAAAAGATGGAAGCGGTGGGACGGCTGGCGGGCGGAATCGCGCACGACTTCAATAATATTTTGATGATCGTGCGAGGATACGCGGAAATTTTGCTGGAACGACTGCATCCGGAGGATCCACTGCACGGGCAGGCAGCGCAGATCATGAAAGCGGGCAACCGCGCGGCGGAGCTGACGCAGCGTTTGCTGGGATTCAGCAGGAAACAGGTGTTCGAACCGAAAATATTGAACGTCAATGACGTAGTGAGCGAAATATCCAAGATGCTGCCGACACTGCTGGGCGCGCATGTTGATTTTTCGCTGGAGTTGAGTGCCGATGCCGGTAACGTGAACGCCGACCCGATCCAGATGGAGCAGGTGCTAATCAATCTGGCGGTGAACTCACGTGATGCGATGCCGCAGGGAGGAAAGCTGATCATCAGCACGGCGGCGCGTGACTTGGAAGGCGATACAAGCGGCGAGCAGCCGGCGGTGCTGCCAGGACGATACGCGGAAATTTGCGTGCGGGATTCCGGATGCGGGATCGACAAGGAGACGGTTCGCCATATCTTCGAACCATTTTTCACCACCAAGGATAAAGATAAAGGAACCGGGCTGGGGCTCTCAACAGTCTATGGAATCGTGAAACGCAGCGGCGGCTACATACTGCTATCAAGCGAAGCTGGAATCGGAACCACGATGCGAATTTATCTGCCGCTGGTGGAACGAGAAGTGGAAAGCCGGACTCCTGATGCAAAAGCGAATGGCGAGATGCGAGGAACGGGGACTGTGCTGATCGCTGAAGACGAGCAGGCGTTACGCGAGCTGGTCGGTGCGCGGATGCGCGCGGAAGGTTACGAAGTGCTAGTAGCAGAGAATGGCGAAGAAGCCCTGGCGATTGCGGGCCGCTACAAAGGCGACATCCAATTGCTGCTTACCGATGTGATTATGCCCAAGCTGCGCGGGCCGGAATTGGCGTCGCGCTTGCGGCTGCGCTATCCGGGGATAAAAGTAATCTACATGTCGGGCTACACGGAAAGCGCCCTGGCGCAGGACGGAATGCTGGAGCGGAACACGGTGCTGCTGCAGAAACCATTCACGGTGAAGAAGATTCTGGAAGTGATTCAACAAATGAATGTGAACGTCCGCAGTTAGGTGGCTACTCTTTCTCTGCTTGCCAAACATCCCGCCTCGTGATTTCCTTGCGCCGCTTTGCAGTGGCACAGAATGATTGATAGATTGAGAAGGTCCCGCCAACGGCGGATTCCGAAAAGATGAGGGCGGCTCTATGAGTGAGGTTCAGCGAATGGTGGACGAGAAGCGGGCTGGCGCGCGTGCGGTGGATTTTGCGGAACGCAAGGACCGCGTGCTGATCGTTGAGGACGAAGAGAACGCGCGCAAAGGCTATGAGCAATTGTTGCAGCGCTGGGGCTACGAGGTCTTGAGCGTTGGAAATGCCGAAGACGCCCTGGCCAGATTCGGTAGCTACCAGCCGGATACGTTGATTGCCGACGTTGAATTGCCAGGCATGAACGGGCTGGACTTGCTGAGCCAGCTTGGCGCGGAATTGGCAGACGTGCCAACGATCATCATCACCGGAAAAGGCAGCGAAGAACGGGCGGTGGCGGCGATCGAAGCGGGAGCGTTCTGGTACATCGAAAAGCCGTTGAAGGGACCGGTGCTGCGCGCGTTGTTGGACCGGGCGCTGGGCAAGGCGCGAGATGCGCGGCAACTGGTGCTGTTGCAGCGACAGTTGCGGGAGACCGGGCGGCTGGGCGATCTGGTGGGCGCTTCAAAGCCCATGCAGGACGTGATGAGGATTGTGGAGATGGCGGCGCCGAGTTCGGCTTCAGTGTTAATCACCGGCGAGACCGGTTCCGGAAAAGAAATTGTAGCGCGAACGGTGCATAAGCTTTCGCCGAGGGCCGGTGGGCCATTCGTGGCGATCAATTGTTCGGCGATTCCGGAGTCGTTGATGGAGAGCGAAATTTTCGGGCACGAACGGGGAGCGTTCACAGGCGCGGCGGAGAGGCGCATCGGCTGCTTCGAACTGGCCGATGGCGGCACGCTGCTGCTGGATGAAATTGGAGAAATGCCCGCACCGACACAGGCAAAACTATTGCGTGTACTGGAAGATCGCAAGGTACGGAGATTGGGCAGCAAGGTGGAGACGCCGGTGGATGTGCGGGTCGTCGCTGCCACCAACAAAGATCCGGAACAAGCCGTGTCCAGCGCGCATTTGCGGCAAGACCTTTATTTTCGCCTGAACGTTTTTCACATCCACTTGCCGCCGTTGCGCGACCATCGCGAAGACATTCCGCTACTGACGGAATATATTCTGCGGGACATCAACGTAAAGCACGGAAAAAACGTGAAGGGCGTCGGCGCCGAGGTGATGGACATTTTCATGAGCCACACCTGGCCGGGGAACATACGCGAACTGCGAAACGTGCTGGAGCGCTCGACCATCATGTGCGAAAAGGATCTAATTTCGCGATCGTGCCTGCCGGACGAATTCGGCAAGTCCAGCGCGAAGAGCCCAAGCGATTTGAGTGCGCTTAAATTCCCAATCGGCACGACCGTGGACGCGATGGAACGCGAGTTAATATTGCAGACGCTGGCGGCAACGGGAAACAACAAGACGCGCGCCGCGGAACTGCTGGGAATCAGCCTGAAGACATTACACAACAAACTGAAAGAGTATGGCGGCGAGCGAGCCGAAGGGGAGTAAACCGCGACCATGCAGCTGGGGCTTCGTACCAAGCTGACGCTGGTGATGACGGGATTGGTGTTTCTGGTGGTGGTAGTTTTGTCGGCGGTGTTCGTGTCGCGGCTGACGAACCAGGTGATTCACGAAACAAATACGCGGGCGAACGAGCTGGCGCAGCAGATATTCGAACAAGCCAAGCACGCGCTGGAAGACGCCAAACAAGCAGGCGAGCGACCCGCTTCGAATAGTCCAGAAGATCGCCACGCTTATGTAAAGCGCGCGTTTCAGACTAGCGAAGGGTTGTTGGCGGCGTTGCAATCCCCGTTGGGATCGAATCCGTGGATCTATGATGTTTCCATTGTGGATCATGACGGGCAGGTATTGGTTTCAAGCGATCAGAAAATGATGGGCACGACGGCGCAAGCGCGTCCTGCGTTTGTGCAAATCGATCGCAGTAATTTTTTCCGTCAAATGAAAATTCTGTACGGGCCGCAGAGGGTATTCGACGCGTCATTTCCGTTCACCATGACCGGCGAGCCATTCGGAGAAGTGCGGGTAGGAATTTCGATACCGCTGCTGCGCGACGCCAATTCGGCCAGCCTGCGGACCTCCGGAGCCATCGCGCTGGTAGCGCTGCTGGTTTCAACCGGACTGGCGATGGTGGTCAGCGGAGCCACTCTCGCGCCACTGCGCGATATTTCAGCACAACTAGACCGCATCTCCGCCGGACAATACGATACGCCGCCGGCAACGCCCAAAAGCTTTACGGTGTTCTCCGGCTTCGGGAGCTTTGGGGGCGGGGCTGACGAACTGGGCCTGGTAAGCCGAAAAATCTCACAAGTCGGCCAGCAGTTACGCGGCGTTCACGAAATCTTCAGCACCATGCGCGAGAATTTGAACTCAGTAATGGCCGGGCTGGAGGATGGGCTACTGCTTTTCACGCGCGATGCGCGCGCGGTGATGGTAAGTCCCGCGGCGGAAAAATTTCTGGGCGCTCCCGCCGGGCAATTTTTGGGACGGCGGGTGACGGAGATCTTTCCGGAAGGCCACCCGCTGCGGCAGGCATTGCGCCTAGAAGGAGACGCGCTGCGAGAAACCACGGCGGAGACGGAACTGAAGACCGCAAGCGGAATCCGCCGGGTTGGAGTGAGCGTGCAGGGAATTCAGGAAAACGGCGAACAGATGGGCGCGCTGGTTACCTTGCGCGATCTGGATTCACTGGAAAGCATTAATACGCAATTGCAGGTGAGCGAGCGCTTGGCAGCGCTGGGCCGCATTACAGCCGGCGTGGCGCACGAAGTGAAAAATCCGCTGAATTCGATGCGGCTATGGTTGGAAAATTTAAAGGAATCCCTTCCGGACGAAGCGGACGCGGAAGCGCAGCAAGCAGTGCAAGTGCTGGACAAGGAGATCGACCGGCTGGACGCGGTCGTAAAACGCTTCCTGGATTTCACGCGGCCCGTGGAGTTGAAGCTCGAGGCTACGGATCTTTCAGAATTGTTGCGCGAAGTAGTGCGGGTAGCGCAACCGCAAATGCAGAAAGCCGGGGTGGAAATTGAAGAATTGCTGGGGAACGGAGTGCCGGAAGTGTGGGCGGACCGCGACTTGTTGAAGCAGGCGGTATTGAATCTGGTGCTGAACGCGGCGGAAGCCATGTCTACCGGCGGCGAGTTACGAGTGGAACTGGCGAGGCGCGGCGAAATGGCCGAGATCACTGTGTCCGACACCGGCCGGGGCATTCCGCTGGAAAACCAACAGAAAATATTTCAACTATTTTTTACGACCAGGCCGGGAGGCAGCGGGATCGGACTGGCTACCACATTCCGCATCGTACAGCTTCATAATGGGTCCATCGATTTTCAGTCGGAGGCAGGGCGCGGCACGACATTCCGAATCGAATTGCCGCTGGCAGCATGAGACGCATCCAATTCTTGCAGAGAGGTCGTTTAGGAATGGTGAAGCGCTGGCCGCAGTCCGGAGTGGTCGCTGCAATGATTGCGATTATATTGCTCGCTAATGGGTGCGCTGAAAAACACGCGCGCGCATATCCGTGGACAACTGCGATTATGGTCAAACCGCATGCTCCGGTTCTCGCCCCCGGCTACGCGCCGCCAGCGATTGACGAATACGCGCCTGATTTGCCGTGGGATTTTGCGCCGCCTCCCGGATTGGCCGTTATCCGTCAACCGGCGCGGCCAAGAGTGCCTGTACAAGCAGCGCCCGAACCTGTGGAAAACGCAAAGACTGACGCACCGTTGCTGGCGCCGCAACTTTCGCAACAAGAAATCGCTGCGGCCCAGCAACAAATGAACGAGAGCCTGAGCGTAGCGCAACGCAATTTGGAATCAGCGAAGAATCACAGACTCAGTCCCACACAGACCGACCTGGCATCCAAGGTGAATTCGTTCGTTGAAGAATCGAAAGTTGCGGTGAAGGAAGGCGATTGGGCACGCGCCAGAAATTTGGCCAGGAAAGCACAATTGCTTTCGGACGAACTAGCGAGTTCGCTGTAACCCAGTCATTCCACCCCAAGAAGGCGTCATAAAGCCGCCGCTGCGTTCAGAAAATGCACAACATAGGCGAGTGTGTGAGGATCATCCACGCTCGGTTTCGTGCGGGATTATTTTGCACGACGGGATGCGCTAGAATGCGGGAATGAGAACCTACGACGCGATTGTTGCCGGCGGTGGCCTGATCGGCAGCGCGATAGCGTTGGAACTGGCGCGCAATGATTTGCGCGTGGTGCTGTTCGATGCGCGGGAACCGGGGCGCGAAGCGTCGTGGGCCAGCGCGGGAATTCTGTCGCCTGCGCCGGAAAATCCCGGAATGATCTCCATGGTTCCCATCGGCAGAGCGAGCCTCGCAATGTATCCGGAATTCGTCGCTCAAGTAGAGGAGCTGAGCGGAATTGCCAGCGGCTATCGCGCAAAAGGCACGGTCGAAGCACTGTTCTCGCGCCACGCGCGCGAAGAACTGAATACCATTGTTGCGTTGCATCGCGGTCTGGGGCTGCAGGCGGAAGCCATCTCCGCAAAAGAAGCGCGTGAGATGGAACCGGCACTGAGCGAAGAAATTGAAGCTGCAGTGCTCCGTCCTCAGGAAGCTTCGGTGGACAACCGGCTGCTGGCAAACGCGTTGATTGAGGCGGCAAAGAGGAGCGGCGCGGAAATTCAGCCCGGCGCGGCCGTCGAAGGCATTTGGCGCGAAAGCTCGCAGTGCCGCGGCGCGGTTGTGAACGGCGAAAATATCTCTGCGAAACATACCATCGTGGCGGCTGGATCTTTTTCGGCGCAAATCGCGGGCGCCGCGGAATTCGCTCCGGTGCAGCCGGCGAAGGGACAAATGGTGTCGGTGCGCTGCGCGGCGGCAAAAATCGAGCGCGTCCTGTGGGCAGAGAAGATTTACGTGGTGCCGCGCAACGACGGGAGAATTTTGTGCGGCGCGACGGTAGAACATGTTGGATTCGACAAAACCGTTACGGCCGGCGGAATGCACGCGAACCTGGACGCGGCGATCGCACTCGTGCCGGTGCTGGCTACTGCACAGGTTGAGGAGAGTTGGGCCGGCCTGCGGCCGGATACGCCGGACCACCTGCCGATCATCGGGCCGACGGAGATGGAAGGATTGCTGATTGCGACAGGACATTTCCGCAGCGGCGTCCTGTTGACCCCGATCACCGCGAAATTGATTGGGGAGTTTATCGCTGGGAAAACTCCCAGCGTGGATTGGGAGAGATTCAGCCCGACGCGGTTTCAGGCGGCGAAGGAATCCGCCAGAGTCTCCGGCGCACCACGCTGAAGACATTCAGTACCCGGCGCGATCTTCATTTATTTCGGAAAGTTTTAATCTTGCCGCAGCGGAGGAGGCGTGATGGGCTGCGCCGTGCCGGTGTTCGCGAATTGCAGATAAATCGAATCAAGCGTCAGGTCGCGTTCGATCTCAATGTCGAGAGTTGAACCGCGCGGTAGCTCCGCCTCCGGACCGCGCGTAAAAAGAATCGCGCCCAGTCCGATCAGGCCTCCAATGCCAGCGCCGATGCCGGCACCCTTGCCGCCACCGGCAATCGCGCCGATGCCCGCTCCAGTGGCGGTCGTCGTGGCTACCGTGCCCACATCTTTTCCCTTGCCGCCAGATCCCGTGACTTTTCCTTCTGAGTCGGTAGTTTCCTTGCCTCCGGTGTCCGCGCTGCGCGGAGCGGCAAGCAAGTCAACCGTATAGCCGTTCGGAAAAATCAGCGATTCCAGGCGCAAACGAAATTCGCCGCGGCCCTTGACGCGTCCAGGGCGCTTACTTTCCATCAGTGAGCCACGAAGGTATGAGCCCACCGGAATTACGGTGTGATTATTCTGCGTGATCGGGAATACGGTGTGGAAATAGAGCGAGTCCCCCGCCTTTGCGCTGCGGGTGGAGATACCGTTTTCCAGTACCACGGCCAGACGAGTGCCTGAGGGCACGGTAAGTTTTTGGCCGGGCGCGCGTGGTGGCGCAGGCGGCTGCGCGACGGGTGCCGGAGCATCGGTCTGTGGACCGTCTTGCTGCCGAGCTGGCGCAGCAATTGCTAACCCCAAAATCGTGGCTGCAGAAAACAAGGCCCGGGCGATGGTGCGAGCCGAGAGTGGCATGCGCTTCCCTCCGTGATATCACTTCCGATGCGTCTGTCGCGTGGACGGATGCCTGAAGTATATCCCGGCGGCTTGTGCGCTCGTGCCACGAATAATTGCACCGAACAGATTTGACACCGCGCGCTTACGACTGCAGTCTGTATGCAATTCATATCAAGGGGAGATTCGACTGATGGCAAAACTGGCGCTCATTTACGGAATGCGATTGTTACCGGAAGAGGATCTTGGAGAATTGCGGGACGCAACGGTGGTGTTGAAAAATGGCCGCACGGCGCGTGTAACCATGCACCTGATTGAAGGCAGCAAGGAAGAGATCGAGGCGACGTTCCATCAATCAGTGCAGGCGTTCTTTGAGATGTATCCGGAGATTTGAAGCGTCTCGCTACCTGGCGTAAGCCTTAGCGGTTGCCGAAATTTTCCGGATCTGCGTTGCGGTCGCCGAGATTGTCGTTGATCAGAATCGTGGATTGGCCCGTCAATTCAATACGCTTGCGGCATTTGTGGCATGCAACCAGATCATCAAGACGAACCATGTAGGAAGAGGCCTTGGAAAATTTGATGCGGTCCTCGCTGCCTGCGCCGCGCGGAAGTTCCTTGCGCTTCGTACAAACCTTCCACCGCACCGATGCTGTGAATTCATTGCGGCAACTGGGGCAAAGAAGTTTCTGGGCCTTGTTTTCTTCCCGTTCAGTATAAAACTGGCGCTCGTCCATAGTTAGTTCGCGGGAGTGCGCACCGCTTCGGCGATTGTAACAAATTTTAGGCCCAGGTCGCGCCAGCGCGGAAGCCAATATTCCAGCGCCTTGAGTGTGCGGCTGCGGTCACCATTTAGTTGGCGGTGCGCTCCGTCGTGCAAGCACAGGACATCGCCCGAAGCCCGCTGCGCGGCGTTTTGCGCGTTGTGAGCAATATCACGTATTCGTTCTGTCAGCCACTCCGCCGGTTTTTCACGCCAATCGCCGGGAATCGCTGTCCACATGCAGGTTTGCATGCCCAAATCGCGCGCGGTACTGACTACCCACGGGTTGCGGAAACCGAAAGGCGGACGAAAAACTTTTGCAGTGGTTCCGATGGCGTCCTGTAAAGCGGCTTGACATTGCTGTAGTTCGTTTCGAACGCCGCTTGGAGTAAGCCAAAAGAGATTGGGGTGCGTTTGCGTATGGTTGCCAACCAAGTGGCCGCGAACGGATACTTCTCGTGCGAGTTCCGGGCACTCGCGAACAAACCGGCCGATCATAAAGAAAGTCGCTCGGGCATTGTATTTGTCGAGGAGATCGAGGAGTTGCGGCGTGACCGCCGGGTTGGGACCATCATCAAACGTAAGCGCCAGATGCAGCGGCGCGGCGGTACGGCAAATCGTCGCGCCAAAAAGTTGCGAGCGTGGATATACGGCGCCGTACGAAGTGACGGCTGCAACGAGCGCGGCGGTAGTTGGAAGGCCGATCAGCGCGGGATTCATTGCTCTGATTTATTCCGGTCGGCGCAAGGATTGCAAGTCAATTCCCAGTTGCTGGCATTTCTTGTAGAGATGGCTGCGTTCGAGGCCCAGTGCGCGCGCCACGTTGGTCATGTGAAAATTGTGGCGGCGAATCTCAGCGAGCAGGACTTCTTTCTCGAAGGATTCGGTGCGCGCGGCAAGCGTTCCGGTTGCGGCTGCCAGGCCTGAAGTCGAATTGTCGTGCGGCGACGAACCGGTAGCGGGCAGCACCAGCTGCACGTCTTCGCCAGTGACCTCTTCGCTTTCGGCGAGAAGTACGAGACGTTCGACTATGTTGCGCAGTTCGCGCACATTTCCCGGCCAGGAATAGCGCTGCAATGCAACAATCGCTTCCGCGGAAAACTCTTTTTCCTTCCAGCCATTTTGCGCGGCAACCTGTCGCGCAAAATGGGCTACGAGTTCGCTGAAATCATCGGGCCGCTCGCGCAACGCTGGAAGCAGAACGGGGAAAACATAGACCCGGTGAAATAAATCGCGTCGAAAAGCGTTCTGTGCGACCAATTCTTCCAAGTTGCGATGCGTCGCCACCACCACCCGAACGCTTACTTTGACCGGTTTGTCACCACCCACGCGTTCGACTTCGCCTTCTTCCAAAACGCGCAACAGCTTGGCCTGCATGGCTATCGGCATGTCGCCGATTTCGTCGAGAAACAATGTACCGCCCTCGGCTTGTTCAAACTTGCCGATGTGCCGACCGGCGGCCCCAGTGAATGCTCCCTTTTCGTGTCCGAAAAGTTCCGATTCGATGAGTTCGGCCGGGACCGCGGCGCAATTCAGCGTGACGAATGGCATCTCGCGATGTTGCGAGCGATCGTGAATCGCACGCGCAACAAGTTCCTTGCCGGTACCGGTTTCGCCAAGAATGCAAATACGGGTTTCACTTGCGGCAACTTTGTCAATCTGTGCCAGCAGTTTTTTCATAGCCGGCCCGGAACCGACCAATTGATGCTTGCCTAGACGGCGTCTTAGTTCGCGGTTTTCGTCTTCCAAGCGAGAGAGACGTAGGGCGTTCTCCACCGTTACCAGCAGTTTGTCGGTGGACAACGGCTTTTCCAGAAAATCGAGCGCGCCTAACTTGGTCGCGCGGACGGCCATTTCAATGTTGGCCTGCCCGGAGATCAGAATCACTGGAGCTTTCACGCCAGCGTTCTTGATTTCCTCCAGGAATTCCAGGCCGCTTTTTCCGGGCATGACCACGTCCGAGAAAATCAGGTCGAATTTTTCCGTGCGCAGGAGCTCGACCGCCCGCGTCGCGTTATCGCACACCGTGGCCTCGTGGCCGGCCAGTCGAAACGCGCGCGACAATGAAGCCAGAGTGTTGGCGTCGTCGTCGACAAGCAGCAGATGAGCTTTTCGCGTCACGGTATTTTCAGAATTAGTGGCTTTAATCGCTGGCCGCCGCCGTTTCTGGAGTGGCTGGCGCCGATTGATCGGCCGCGGAAGTCGGTGGCAATTTTTTTGTGGTAACGCCAGGCTGGCGGCGCGGAAATTCGATACGGAAGGTGGTGCCATGGCTTTCTTCGCTGGCCACGGAAATCGTGCCACGGTGATCGCTGACGACCGATTGCACGATTGCCAACCCCAGTCCAGTTCCCTGCTGCTTGGTCGTGTAATACGGCGTAAATAGACGCGAACACTCCTCCGGCGTAAGCCCTTTTCCAGTGTCTGAAACTTCGATGCGAATTCCAGACTGCGTCTCCACTGTGCGGAACGTCAGCGTTCCGCCCGCGGGCATGGCATCCAGAGCGTTGAGCACCAGGTTCTGCAAGGCTTTGTGCAGCAACTCCGGATCGCCGTCAATTTCCGGCAACCCCTCTTTCAGGAAATATTCCGTGGCGATGGTCGGTTTGCCGACTTCGTGGAATTGCGGTTCGAACAAACGGACCGCGCTGCGAATCGCCTCGTTGACGTGCACGCGCGAAAATTCCGGCGACGGCATTTTGGAAAAGTCACTGAAGCGGTTCACGATGGAGTTGAGGTTCGCGAGCTCGGCTTTCAGAGTCGACGTGGATTCGTTGAATACTTCGAGAAACTGATCCGGGTTAAGCTGCCGCGCCCGCTGCATATTTTCCACGGTGATCTGTAGCGGAAAAAGCGGATTGCGCAACTCGTGTGCCAGGCGGCGGGCCAATTCGCGCCACGCGGCTACTCGTTCGGTCTGCACCAGGCGTTCGCGTTGCGTGCTGAGCGTTTGCGTCATGTGATTAAAAGCCGCGGCCAATTGCCCCGTTTCATCGCGCCCCGTCAAGTGGATGCGCGTGTCCCAGTGCCCTGCGGCCACGTCGCGCGCACCTTCGGCCAGTTCTTCAATCGGCTTGGTGATGCGCGCGGAAACCCACCAGGTGAGAAATAATCCAACCAACATCGCAGCCGCGGCAACAACCGCGGAAATCTTCATGATGTGGCGCGTAAGCAGAACCAGATCGCCGCGCGAACTTCCCACCAGCAGCGCACCGAGTAATTCTCCGTTGCGCCCGGTCAGCGGAAGGACATGGAAAACTTCAGCCGATGCGGCGTTGTCATTCCACTGAATTGTTTGCACCATCGGCGCTGGCTGCTTCTGGATTTTCTCGATGATTGGCGCGAACCGCTCTGGCTGATCGACCGCGCCGGCGGCGCTGGTAATGTCGCTGGGAATAAACGATTGGTCCAGGTTGAGGTACAACAGCGTGCGCATTCCAGCGGGAGCAACCAGCGAGGCAAGAAAATTCTGGTCCAGGCGGCGGCCACCAACAGCGTAGAAAGGCTGCGTGACATTGGGCTGGGTTCGAACGGCGGTCAGCGCGACGGCAACTTCGTTCGGCAATTCCTCGCGCCGCAAAAACGCTTCGGTACCATTCCAATCCTTGCCGTTCGCGACCCAGGTTTCTTTGTACCCGACACGGGCGGGATACTGCGCCGACGAAATCAGCGTGCCATCCGCGATTACAAACTCCATGAAGTTCAAGCCGTGTTCCTGGGCCGCGCCAGCCGCGTCACGCACATAAAGCGATTGATCCGCATTAGAGCGCTGCAGATCGATCGCCATTTTCAGCGTAACTTCTGAATTGGAAACATTCTCCACTTGTCGCGCGACGAGCTCGCGCTGTTGGGCAAATTCTTTCTGGAATTGCTCGACCAGAGCTTGCGTGCGCTGTGTGTCGGCTTCTTCGTAAGCCGCGCGCGTGTAGTGCGTAACGCTATACGAGACCGCCGAAACCGATGCCAGCACCGTCGCCAAAAATAGCAGAAAGAGTTTGGTGCGGAAGCTCATGGTTTGGCTCCCGCCTGCGTTTTCGCTCCCGCATCGCGCAAATTTGTGCCTGGGTCGCCCTGGTCGAGCCAGACGTCCGCAAGGTGCCAGTCTCCCCACGCAGACGGCGACCAATTGCGTACGCGAGAATCCAGCGCCACAAAATCCGGCACGCTCACCAGCGGCAAAAGATTTTTTTCTTCCATCATGTGCTTTTCCCAAGCATAGCGCGCATCGGCATCGGCGGGCACGCCGCCTGGAGGAATTTCCCACCGCGAACTCAGCGCAAAGCCGTCCAACGCTTCACGCGGCGACAAAGAAGTGTACCGCCAGGAAACCAGTTGCGCTTCGCTCTCCGCCTTCGCAAACGTGCCATCGCTCGATGCGTGTGCCGCGGTGCGCGAAACAATTTGCAACGTAAGTCCTGCCGCACGCGCATTCACAACAACTCTTTCCGCGATCAGCTTCGACAAATCATTGTTGCCATCCAGCATTAAGTGAAGTGGCTGAGCAGCTCCCGGCGAACTTGCCGTCAGGCTTGCTCGCAATTCCTTCGCGCGTTCCAGATTGCTTTCCATATCGAAGAGAAAAGCATATCCCGAGAGCCACTGCGGCAAGAAGGACGACGCAGCCTCGGCTTGCTTCTGCAGCAACACCCGCGCCATGGCATTTCGGTCCAGAGACAGGCTCAGCGCTTCGCGGAGTTTTCTGTCATTGGCTGACTTCGGCGGCGCGGGAAATTTCACCGCGTACAACGTCAGCGGCAAAGACGTCCATAGCTTCACATTGGACTGTTGCGCGCGCCGCGCGGTGTCTTCGGAAAGCTCAGCAAGGTCCGCCTTGCCGAGCTGTGAATCCAGTAGCGCGCGCAGTGGAGGCACTCCCAACGTCACGTCGACCGCGTCCACAAAGGGCCGCCCACTCCAACAAAGTTCGTTGAAGCGAAATCGTAAATGCTGCGTTTGTGGGGCCACGCCGTCCGCCGCAGACTTTTCTGCTCGCGAGACGGTCGAATTCGATGTCGAATTTTCCAGGACAAACGGTCCGGTGCCAAGCAAATTTCCCAGCTCATCGCTGCGATAAACAAAATGTGAACCCGAGGCCAGTTGTTCCAGCAAATCGCTCGCTGGATTCGGGGACTGAATTGTCACTCCGGTGGGAGTCGCCGAGATCTGCATGCCAGTTGCCAGCAGTGGCTGAAGCGCAGCGACAACATCACTGGGCGCCAGCAATGTTCCATCCGAGAATTTTACTCCTTGGCGCAACGTAAATTGCCAGCGCTTCGCGGAGCTGTCGTGGCTCCAGTCGGTCGCCAGTTGCGGTTGGAACCTGCCGTAATTGTCGAGCCAAACCAGCCGGTCAAAAATCAATTCAGCGACGCGTTCGTTTGTGGCGAATTCCTGCGAGCCAGGCTTCCACCGGCGCGGGTTCAGTGTAATCGATGACGCACGCAACTCCACGCGCAGAACTCCGCCGTACTGCGGCCGCGCTGCACACGCGGCGCTAGCAACAAAAAACAGCGCCACGACGGCGCAGCAAAAAGCGCTTCTAATTTGCGCAGGACAACGCAACGCGATACACCTCGTAATTCCCTGTCACCACGTTGCGCACCACGGCAGTCGCGCTCCCGGCGTCGGGTCCAGCGCTAATCGAGAACACCGGCCCCGGCACATTCAGTTCCGCCGCTGGCGGGGAGTTGCTTGGCGCTACAGAATTTCGCAGCGTCAACCGATCCTCGCTGGTCCAATCCGTGCCATCACTTCTCAGCCACCAGGTATGCGTTCCGCACGCAGACGCCGCCAATAATCGTGCCTGATGCATTTCCGCAGTCGTCACAGAGCACACGACCGGCGAATCGTCGGTCCAATTTGTTTCGCAACGCCGTCCGGGCAGCAAGATCCCTACTTGCGAAACATTTTCATCCGCGATTATGAGTTGTCCTCGCGCAGACCGCTGCCGCTGGTTTGTTCCGGGCGGCAGCTGCTTCGTGGTTCGTAAGTTCCAAGCGCCTTGCTCCTCGCCATAGATCACCAGCGCGTCCTCGGCAAGCACTATCATCGTCTTTTCATCTCCCGCAGACATTGCGGGCAATACCGCGCTCAAGATTTTTGCCTCCTGCTGCCAGCGCAATTCCTTTTCGAGTCGAAGCACATTCGACGGCCGCGCATCGCGCGCCACCAACGATCTCGTTGCCTCTTCGATCACTACGTTTGTGCCTCCTTCCGCCGGGACCGTCGCCGTAAAAACTATTTGCGAAGGCGTCTGCTCGATTGAAACGAGGAGGGCCGGCGCGGCCTCGCCCTGTACCAGGCGCACTTGCGCTCCTTCCAATCTCGCGGCGAACGCTGCTCGCAGATTTTCCGCGCGCTGCCCGGACAGTGCCGCGTGGTTCGTCCATACCAGCGACATGCGGCGTTCATGCGGCAAAGCGACCGCTTTGCGCGCCAGCCGCTCCACGCAGTCTTCCAGCGTTTGCGTTTGTGATTGTGGTTGCGCAAGAGTCGAATCGCCTACCGGAACAAGAGAAATAATAAATGCGATGGTATACGCGAGAAGCGGGATTCGCCGGGCTGGTTGGTCGTTCACAGGACTGAATCGAGAGTTTAGCACGTCCCTCTAAAAGGTCGCGGGGCACGCCATGCTTCAGGCCTGAAGTTGCCACGGCTGTCCCGTCCCTTTTCCACGAGCTTCGGGGCCACTTGCCCTGGACCGATGGAAGTTCACTCATGGATGCGGATTTCCGTGCCGGTCGGCACCCACACAATCGATTCCGAGTCCTTGGCAATGGGCAACAGCCAATCGAAGCGCTCAACCGTCACGCGATACAGCGCGCGTCCGTCCATCGGCGCCCATTCGAACGTGACGCGATTGCCGCCATTCGCAATCGGCTCAGCACTGATCGCGTTCAGTTCGAATCCGTCACCCGAAAACTCCGCCGCCAGCCGCCACAATTCTTCCGCAGCTACCAGCCGCGCATCTTTGCACCAGTCTGCATGTCCCGACGAAACCCAGCGCTGCAAATTCTCCACTTCTGAACGATTAATGTTTCGATCATTCGTGATGCGGTCCTCTTCGCGCACAGCGCCGGCAGCCGCCAGCGGCACCAGTGTCATCGCTCCCGCTAGCAATCCCACAACGCCGATCCCAAATGCTCTCATCACTCCGGCTCGAATCTTCTTCTCACTGAGTTTCGTTCCCATAATTGCCTCCGCGTAAACCGTTTATTGATACCTTGTACTTCTCACTTCTTTTCCCGCCAATCGAGTGGCGCGCGGCCCGGTTTCAGGGCCTGTACTTACAGGCCCTGAGATGAAGAAGCTGGGCTTCGATCGCGATTCTGGCCGATCCGGCAAAGCGCGGCGGTGCTCACCCTCGTTGCCATCTCGCCATCCTTTCCAGCTCCGCGCGACGCGCCACTCGCAGGGGTATGGCTGGCGCACTAATTCGGACTTACGCCCGAACTAATCTCTTTTCTGTCCCACTCGTCGTCTCGTAGCGCTTGTCATTCCGAGCGGAGCGAGGAATCTGCTTTTGGATCTTGTGTTTCACGGGCTTCACGGTTTGTGCGTCCGTTTCTGCGCGTTCACGTTCGCAGCCGACGTGCTGCCGTCAGAATCGTCGTCTCCCGCCGCGCTCGGAATCCCAGAAAACGCCGACCGGAACACGTCGTTCGCAAAGAAATTCTTGCCGTCCACTGGAACCATCATGATCTGCAGTTTGTCCGACAACCGCTCCGCAATAATTTTCTGAATCAGCATCGGATTCTGCTTCAGCACCGCGGCCTCAAACTTCATCCGCTCGGAATCAGCCGCAGCCGTAACGCGAATGCGATTCGCTTCCGCATCCGCAGTCACACGAATCCGGTTGGCCTCCGCATCGGCAAGATTCCGCTGCCGCTCGATTTCCGCCCTGCTGTCGATCACTTTTGCCTGCGCCGCAGCCTCTGCGTTTTGCAGCGTCGCTTCCTTGCGCGCTTCCGCTTCCAGCTTCGATTGCTCAATCTGTTTCTGTTTCAGCGGCAGCGTGTACTGCATGGAGTCCGATTCCGCTTTGGCCTGAAGCACGCGCACCTGCGCTTGCGCTTCCGCTTGTTTCACGTCGCGTGCTTTCTGCGCTTCCGCCTCCAGCTCGGCAATTTTCACTTCCTTCTGCTTGATTTCAGTTTCCGTGCCCAGCCTTTCGCTTTCCTGCTCTTTCAACAGCAGCCCTTCTAGGCCTTTGGCGTATTCTTCCGGCAGCTTGATATCGCGCAGCACCACCTCCCGTACCAGAATTCCGTCGCTCTCCAGTCGCGTCTTGATGGCATCCGCAGCTTTCGATCGCAGTTCTTCGCGCTTCACCGCAAAAATTTCCCGCGTGATGTAGTTCGGAGCCAGCGAGCGGTACGTTGACGCCACCACCGGTGCCACAACTTCTCCACCAATGTCTAGAGGCAAATTGGCGTGAATGTAAGCCAGCCGTCGCGGATCAATCCGATACCGCACGGCCATCGCGATGCCGATGTTCAACCCTTCGCGCGCTTGTACCGTCAGCAACTCTTTCGCGTTCTTACCGCCTTCGGTCGCCGCCGTCAGATACACCTGCTCGCGCGTGTTATACAGCGTCACGTTGTCCACGAACGGCGTAACCAAATGCACGCCGGGATACAACGTGCCGGGACGAACGCCCCAGAACTGGCTGACGCGCACTCCCGCTGTGCCGTCCGGAACCACGACGATGCTTTTCGAAATCAGCAGCGGTACGATCGCCAGGAGGGCCAGCTGGAGTGCGCGCTGCCAGCGCACCGGCCCAAAATGGCCCGACGACAAAAAACTCGTCGCGCCAGCGCTCGCACCTCCCGCGGACTCTTCACTCGACCGCCGTAGCAATCGCCGCAATTGCGAGGAAGCATAGACGTCGTAAACCACCAAAGCTCCGGCACTTCCAAACAACCCGATCCCCAGAATTATCAGCAAGTACTTCAGTGCAATCATCGTCGTAATCCTTTCCTTCATTCCCGTGCTAAGTCACATCCGCAAACCTGCTGGCACGTCCTTCCTTTCGTCTCGCCTCTCTTCGGACTCGGTAGCGGCCTCTAACGATGCAGCGCAAATTGCCGCGCCGCGGCCCGCGTACCTGGCACAAGATCCGAATGAAATTGTCGAGACACGCGAGGCGCGCTCGTTCTCGAATTGTGAACAGCGGCCGGTTGCATCAAATGAAATGCCCCGCGAAGAAAAGCCCAAACCATCGCAAAAGCCAGAGTCCCCGCGAGAATTGTGGTCAGGGTTAAAACTGCGAACTGTGTTATTGAACTCATCTGTTTGCCTCCCGTGTTGCGTAAACGTGGATGGCAGGCCCACAGCCAATGCTATCTAGCTGATAACGCGAGACTTACTAAAGACACAAAACTGTTGAATTGTGGTTAGAAGGACACTTCGTGTTCGCGCAGACGCAGCATCCATGGCGGCGACGTACATCGCCTGCTGGAATCACGCAAGGACCGGCGCTCGCCAGTCTCCCGCGCGGGCAGGCGAGTTTATTTCCTGGCCTCAAGCCTCACTTGAATGCCATTTTTGGGCCGCAAGGTAATGGAAGCCAACGGGGTGACCTTGTGATCCGGCGCCAGGGCGAAGCGGAACCTCTGCCCGACCGTTGCCAGCACCACGCTGGCTTCCATCAGGGCAAAGGTGTTGCCGATGCACTGACGCGGGCCGCCTCCAAAGGGAAAATACGCGAATCGCGGGAGCTGCTTGGCCAAGCCGCTCTCCCAGCGCTGCGGGCGAAACTCCAGCGCAGCGTCGAACCAGCGCGCGTCGCGGTGTATCACCCACTGCGCAAACGCCACGCCATATCCTGGACGCACCGGATAGCCGGCGATTTCGTGTTCTTCAGCTGCCAGACGCGCCATACCCCAGGCCGTCGGATACAGGCGTAGCGATTCCGTCAGCACATGGCTCAGATACGTGAGCTTCGGCAAATCGTCGACCGTTGGCGCGCGTCCGCCGAGGACGCCGTCGAGTTCTTCGTGAAACTTTTTCTCAACGGCGGGATTTTGCGCCAGAAGCCACCACGTCCACGAAAGAGTGTTCGCCGTGGTTTCGTGGCCAGCGAGAAATAATGTAATCGTCTCGTCGCGCAGTTGCCGGTCATTCATGTGCGTGCCGTCTTCGTCTTGCGCCTGCAGCAGAATGGACAGCAGATCACCCGTATCGCGGCCACTGGCGCGGCGATCGGCGATGATGCGATAAATCACTTTTTCCAGGCGTTTGATACCGAGCTTGGCGCGAATGTTGCGCGGAGTTGGCACCCAGAGCGGCACCAAAATCGTGCGCCCGAAATTCGCGGCGATGTGCAGAAGTATATCGAGCGTTTCGCCGACTTCCTTGGCGTCGCGCGTAACGTCGGCGTCGAAAAGAGTTTTGCCGACAATGCGCAAAGCCAGCTGCATCATCTCCTCGTGGATGTCGCGCTCTTCGCCGTTGCGCCAGGTCGCGATCAGTTGCTCTGTATATTCGGCCATGGTTGCGGCATACGCGCTGACCCGCGCGCGATGGAAAGCCGGCTGCGCCAATCTGCGCTGGCGCAGCCAAAAATCACCTTCGCTGGTGAGCAATCCTTCTCCGAAGAGATATTTGTTGGCCTGCAAAATACGGCCTTTGTGATATTTGCGGGAGTTGTTTACCAGCACGTCTTCAATCAGATCCGGATGATTGATGAACAGCGAACGGAATTTACCGATGCGCATCCCGGACACGTCGCCGTACTCCTGCGCCATCGCAGTGAAATAATCGAGCGGATTCTGTTGCATGGCTCCAAACAGCGAGCGGATTAAATTAGGCGGCGGACCAGGAGGAAATTTCTGCGGGGAAGAATCACTCATACAGAAATGCTAGAGAACCTGCAGCATCGGGTCAATGTTGCGTATTCTCTTTCACACTTATGGTGTCCGACTTCTGCCGGCGTCGAGTTTCACGGCGGTACACGCGTCTTGCCTCTCAGGCTTCCGTCGCGCGCAGCGCGCAAACCCGGAATCCTCTGCGCTCAATATCCACCGCGATGCGGGAAAAGCCTGCAATGGTTAGGCGTGCAAATGCACTGGCGGGCGAAACCGGAACAAATGTGCTGTGAATATGCCCGGCACGCTGCAGCCAGCCATCGCGAATTTCAAACGCGAAAAACATGCCGCCAGGCCTCAGCACACGGTGAAATTCCTGAAACGCCGCATTCTGCTGCTCAGGTGATTTCAAATGATGCAACACCAGCACTGCGATCACCGATGAAAAAACATGATCGGGAAAAGGCAGTTCTGCCGCATCGCCCTGAACCACGGTTACTTGCGAATCTTTGTGGCGTTCAGCAAGTCTGGCAGCGTAAGACGGATCATATTCGAGGCTGGTCACGCGGCCAGCGCGACGCAGCAACGCATCCGTCGTCGCTCCGGGCCCAGCGCCAACCTCCAGCACGTGGTCGCCGAGCGCGTACCCAGACAGTATCCACGGAAGAAGTTTGCGTTCGGTAACAAAGCGCCAAATGGAGGAACCGCAAAACCAATTTTCAAATTTATTCATGGAAATCCTGCCTGGCGAGGCTACTTAATGCTAGCCCTGGCGAGGCCTGGGAGGGAAGCAAATTAATCTAATGTAACAAATCGTGAATTCGCTTGAGTGCCGAGGCAAATTGGTCCGCGTTGTACGCAGATGGGCTTTCAAGCTGCTGGAACAATCCATTAATCGCGGTACGCACTTCAGGAGCATTTTGCGGGTTAGCTTGCTTGCTGTACGCGATATAGAGCGCATCCAGGGCCATTACCGCTTGCTCTGCGGCGCGCTCATCGCCCAGCGAAATATTCTCGGCGTCTTGCGTGATTCCCTGCATCGCTCGCAAAGTGACGATTGGCTCATAAGTCATCGTTGAAAGGCGCTCAGCAAATTGCTGTGCGACGGGCGCGACGGAATTTGTGGCGGCGATGACTGCGCTCCGATCAGGATTGAGCTTGCTCATCTCATCTGTGACAGCGGCGAGCCGCTTGTCGAGTTCTTGCGCCGCGGCCACGTCAACCTGCTTCGCCAGAATGCGGAACACCAGGTAGCGCGAAGCGTTCCACGCCGGATCGCCGGGGCGCCGGCCTGCGTAGCCGTGCGCCTGCCGCCAGCTATTTTGTGCAGGCCCCAGTGAATGGTGACAAGCAATGCAGGACAGCTCGGAATATTCGGGCCAATTTTTTTTGTTTCCGACTGCGTCGTTGGCGTTAGCACGCCAAGCAAGCCGTTCCATCGCGGCTCGCAGCTGTACTGCCTGCCCGACGCTCCAATCGCGCACGCCAACCCAATTCGGATCTTCCGCCGCTTTGCCAGGAGCCGATTCCCGCGGCGCTTTCCAGTGCCGCGGCATCACCGCCGAAAAGGAGTCCAGTTCGAAATAAAGATCCGGGTGCCCGGCGGCAATCATTTCGTGATCCACGAATTTCTTTTCAGAACCCAAGTGACATTCGAGACATTTTTCGGTGCGACGAATTACGTTTCTGGTGTCAACCATTCCCGCTGCCAACGATTTTTCGTGCTGCCAGTCGCGCGTGGTATGCGGGCCGAGCCAGGCCAGGGCCGGACCGTGGCAATTTTCGCAGCTCACGCCCTCGGATATTTCAAATCTGCGGCCCTGCTGCGCTGGAGCCGCATAAAGCGCGTGACACGCCAGACACCTCGGCGATTCTTCCGCCTTCGCGTCAAGTTTCAGAATGCGCGCCATGCGTTCGCCGACGTCGCCAGTGAGCGACTGGTACGCGCGGCTGTGCTTGTCCTGCAAAATCCAAGTCGTGTATTCGGTTTGCAGGATGCGGCTGTCCGCTACTGGTTTTACGCTGCCGTGGCAACTGGTGGCTGCACACGAGCCAGGACCGATATATTTTTGCGGTTCGCCAATCGATTTCGCAGATTGCGCTGCGACCGCGAATGCGAGTGCCAGGATTGCGCTGCTCGCTGCGAGCGCATTGCGTAAACAAAGTTTAGCGACGGGATTCATCAAGAATCGGGCAAAGAATCTTCTCGCTTATATCGTCCGATGGCAGGAGAAGTCAACGTCAGAGCATTGCCTTTATCGAATAGAGCGCTAAAAAGGCAACGCGGCTCTATTTACACGCCGCCGCGAGGTGATTAGTATGCAAGGCAGTTTGCAGTCAACTTTTCAGAGCGCTGCGGCGGGTTCTTCCGCGTGGCGCTTTTCACGCGAGACCAGCACCGTGATCTTTGACGATCTGAGAGCTATCCAGCTTCGCCATGGCTTTCTGCCCATGACGGAGTTGGAATCGCTGTCCTCGCGCACACAGACGCCGCTTTATCAAATTCACAGCGTAGCCAGCTTCTATCCGCACTTCCACCTGGTGCCTCCCGCGCGCGCGGAGGTTCGCGTGTGCGCCGACATGAGCTGCCATTTGAACGGGGCGTGCGAACTGCGCGCCGACATCGAGCGGCGCTTCGCGAACGCACGACGCAGTGAAGTGGAGATTCGCGATGTCTCGTGTTTGGGCCGCTGCGACCACGCTCCCGCAATTGCGGTGAACGACCATATTTTTACGGACATTACTGGGGACCGGGCCGAGTCGCTGGTGCGCACGGCGATGCGCGGCGAAGAAATTCATGATGGCCATCCGGCGCAAGCGCGAGTGGCATGCGGGTCTGATCCTTATCCGGATACGGAGAAATACGGCGCGTTGCGCGCGGCGATTGCCACCAAGGATTGGGATGGGTTACTGGCGCTGTTGAAAGAAGCGGAACTCCGCGGGATGGGCGGCGCGGGATTCCCCACTTCGATGAAATGGGATCTCGTGCGCAAGCAGCCTGGACCGGAAAAATATATCGTATGCAACGCGGACGAAAGTGAGCCGGGCACGATCAAGGATCGCTTCATCATGACCCACCTTCCGCACTTGGTGGTGGAAGGAATGATTTTGGCTGGGCTGGTCACCGGCGCGAAACAAGGAATCTTGTATATCCGGCATGAATACCATTTGCAGGAAGAAATTCTTGGCGAGGAAATTCGCCGCTGTTACCGAGCGGGACGTCTGGGGAAAAATATTCTGGGCAGCGGGCTGGAATTCGAGTTACGTGTGTTTGTCAGTCCTGGCGGATACATTTGCGGAGAGGAAAGCGCGCTGATCGAAGCGATCGAAGGGCATCGCGCGGAACCGCGCAACAAGCCGCCGTTTCCCGTCGCCGTGGGACTTTGGCAGAAGCCGACGGTGATCAACAACGTAGAAACATTTATTAATGCGCCGCAGATTCTTGCGCGCGGCGTGGAATGGTATAAGTCGGCGGGGCGGAATGGCTCGCGCGGATTGAAATTTGTCGGCGTAAGCGGCCACAGTGCGCGGCCGGGAGTTTTTGAAGTGCCACTCGGTATTACCATGCGCGAAGTATTGTTCGACTATGCGGGCGGAGTGCGCGGCGGCCGTGCTCTGAAAGCGTTCGCGCCCTCGGGGCCATCATCGGGATATTTGCCGGCATCGATGGCGGAGGTGCGGCTGGATTTCAAGACGCTGGCTGAGGCGGGATCGATGCTGGGTTCCGGCGCGATTGTGGTTTGCGACGAAAACACTTGCATGTTGGATATGGCACTGAACGCAGTGCGTTTTTACCGCAACGAGTCTTGCGGGAAATGCGTTCCCTGCCGCGTCGGCTCGCAAAAAATGGTGGATTTGCTGGCGAGGTGGACGCAAGGCGGCTTGCCGGAAGTGCAATATCGCGCGGATCTGGCCTTGTTGGATGAGTTGTCGCAGGCGATGAGTTTGGCTTCGATTTGCGGACTGGGACAGATCGCTCCCGCGCCGATTCAATCGGTGTTGAAGCATTTTCGTGCGGAGGTGGATGCGCACGTTTTACAGGGTTTGTGCCCGAGTGGGATTTGTTTTACGGCGGCGGCGCGGGCGGGTGAGGCAAATCGGGCGGGAATCAGGCCCTAATTCCTATGTCCACCACGACTGCACCGGCGGGAATGATCGAACTGACAATCGACGGCGCGGCCGTGCGAGTGCCGGAAGGCACCACGGTCTTTGACGCCGCACGAATGCAAGGCATTTCGATTCCTACGTTGTGCCATTTGCAGAATGAAACGCCTGTCGGAGTGTGCCGCCTCTGTGTTGTAGACACTGGCGCCCGGGTGCTTACGGCGGCTTGCGTGCGCCCGGTTGAAGCGGGACTGAAAGTCATAACCGGTTCCGAAAAAGTTCTGGCCGCGCGGAAGACACTTCTGGAATTGATGATGGCGGACCATCCGTCTCCTTGCGCGCGACAAAAGAATTCGGGCGATTGCGAACTGGAAACGCTGGCTGCTGCCGCTGGAGTGAGCGAGCCGCGCTACGCGCGGCGCACAGTTTCGCGAGGCCACGACGACTCTTCCCTTTCGATTGCAGTGGATCACGATGCGTGCATTCTGTGCGATCGCTGCATCCGCGGGTGCGATGAAGTGCGAAATAATTTCGTGCTTGGGCGCATGGGCAAAGGCTACGCAGCGGATATTGCCTTCGACCTAAATTCGCCCATGGGCGATTCCACATGTATTTCCTGCGGCGAATGCATGGTGTCGTGTCCCACAGGCGCGTTGACGAACAAGAGCGTTGCGGGCACGGCGATTTCGACGGGACCGGGCGCGGAAGGATTTGAAGCGCAAGACTTGCTGAAGATTCCGGTGTTTCAGGGGGTTTCTGGAACATTTCTGGAGCTGAATCGCGGAGCGATTGTTAGGCGAAGGTTTCGCAAGGGCGAATTGATCTGCAAGGAAGGCGAATTTGGTTCGACGGCGTTTTTTATTCTCGAAGGAAAAGCGCAAGTGTCGATTTCTTCGCCCATGGCACATGTGAAGACGCAGGGCGGCGCGCAAGGATTCTTCAAGCGATTGACGAGCACGCTGGCGCCGCGCGAAGCGGACAAACGCGACGAAGAAGCGCGCGACCGGACGATTCCGATCGATGCTTCGGTGGACTTAAGCTACGAAAATCCGGTGGCTGAGCTGGGAGCAGGAGATTTGTTCGGCGAAATGACGTGCATGAACTTTTATCCGCGGTCGGCAACGGTACGAGCGGAATCGGGCGTGGTGGCGTACGAAATGTTGCGCAACGTTCTGGACATCATGCTCAAGAACAAGACCTTTCGCGCGCAGGTGGATCAGAACTACCGGAAACGCGCGCTGGAAAATCATCTGCGTGGCGTACCGATGTTCGCGGACCTTTCCAGCGATTTCATCGAACATCTGAAGGAAAGCGTCGAGCTGCTACGCTTTGCGCCCGGCCAGGTGATTGCGCGGCAAGGCGATGCCGCGGACAGTTTTTATCTGGTGCGCATCGGTTTCGTGAAGATCTCAGAGAATTATCCGGGTGGCGAGCTGGTGCTGGCTTATCTTTCGCGCGGGGATTATTTCGGCGAAATCGGGTTACTCGGCGGGGGTGTGCGGACAGCGACTTGCACCGCGCTGGATCACGTAGAAGTGGTGCGCGTTTCTTGCGACGATTTCCGTCAGATGATCGAGCGGTTTCCGAGCGTGCGGCGCGGACTGGAAGCGGTGGCCGAGGAGCGGCGTTCGGCAAATGCTCAGCGCATGCAGATGGTGCACAGCATCCCCATCGATCAATTTTTGTCGCAGGGATTGATGGAGGCGCAGAGTTTGCTGGTACTGGACTTGCAGAATTGCACGCGCTGCGATGCCTGCGTGAACGCGTGTGCCGATGCCCATGAGGGAGTTACGCGGTTGGTGCGCGATGGATTGCGCTTCGATCATTATTTGATTGCAACCAGTTGTCGGCAGTGCCGCGATCCGCTGTGCATGGTCGGCTGCCCGGTGGGCTCGATTCGGCGGCGCAATTCTCTGGAAGTGATTATCGAAGATTGGTGTATCGGTTGCGGTTTGTGCGCGCGGAATTGCCCGTACGGAAATATCAATCTACATCCGTTCGAAGTGATGGCGGATGATCCGGAACATGCGGGACGGCAGAAGGCGGTAGTCAGGCAGAAGGCGACTTCGTGTGATTTGTGCACGCATTTGAAGGAGCCAAGTTGCGTGTATGCGTGCCCACATGATGCGGCGCATCGTGTGGATCCGCGGGAATTTTTCGCGGGGATATTGGCGGCTGGGGCGGTGAAGTGAAGAATGGAATTTGTCAGCTGGATACGCTCAAGACTTTCCACTTGCAGCACTCAATTGGCGGCTGCAGCAGAGCGCTAATTTTTGGGCTTGGTTGCCAAGCAGGTGCGCAGCATGCTTCGCACCTGCAAGGGATCTAATGCTGATTGATCGGACGCAACGCGGATGGGGACTCGGCTCGCTGGGAATTTTTGCGGCGGCATTAGTTATGTATTTCCTGGAGGCTTGGATTGCCCCACAAGGGCCGCGGGGCGGGAGCGCGATGGGATTGATATTTGGCGTAGTGGGATTTGCATTCATGATTTTTGCCGCAGCATTGGGCGCGCGGAAGCGGGTGCCCACGTGGCGGATTGGCCGCGCGAAAGCGTGGATGCGCGGACACCTATGGCTGGGCTTGCTGTCGCTTCCGCTGGTTTTGTTTCATGGCGGATTCCATTTTGGCGGGACGCTGACGCGAGTGCTGATGTGGCTGCTGATTGCTACCGTGGCGAGCGGCGTTTATGGCGCGGCGCTGCAGAATTCCATTCCGAAAAAAATGACGGCGGATATTCCACTGGAAACGATTTACGACGAGATTTCTCATGTGCGGAAATTGTTACGCGAGGAGGCGGACCGCACCGTTGAATCGATCTGCGGCGACGTGGGATTTGCGAAGGATGTTTCCAGAGAAAGTCAACGCGCTGGAGGATTTACCGCGCTACGGCCGATCGCGGCAAGCGCTGCGCCGCTGCGCACTTCGGCTGCGGTAAGCGCGGGAGCGAGCGCGGCAGTGGCTCCCGCTGCGGAAATCATCTTGCTGAGCGAAGCGGAAAGCGCGCCGCTGCGCAAGTTCTATATCGAGGAGATGCGGCCTTACCTGGAGCAGTCGAAATCGCGCGGGCGTCGTCTTGCCGATGAAGCGCGGGCGTCGAGCGTCTTTGTCAGCTTGCGAACGCTGTTGCCGGCAGCGGCTCACAACACTTTGGCTGATCTGGAAGACATTTGCGATGAAGCGCGGCAATTGCTGCGGCAAGAAAGATTGCATCGCTGGCTGCATGGCTGGCTGTTGCTACACATTCCACTTTCGCTGGCGCTGATTTTGCTGGGAGCCGTGCACGCGGTGATGGCGTTGCGGTACTAATGGCAAGAACACGCACAACCAAGACGGTCGCGCAGCGGATCGACCTGAACTATTTCAAGAGGCCAACTCCGTTCAAGCGAGCGAAGTTATGGCTGGCGATTCTTGCGCCGGCGATTGCGCTGGTGTGGATTGGCTGGCACGTTTTGGGACGGGACAACCGAGTTTATTCGAGCGGGCGATTGAGCGAGGCTCACGCCGTTCTCGAAAAGGAGTGCGCCGCCTGCCATGTGCAGCAGGCTGGCGGGTATTCGGCTAGCGCGGCGGATTCGGCTTGTCTGGCCTGCCATGACGGACCCGTACATCACGCAACGAACGTAAATGTGACGCTGGCCTGCGCGGACTGCCACGTCGAGCATCGCGGACGCGTCAATCTTGTGGCGACGAAAAATGAATCGTGCGGGCAATGCCATGGCGATCTTTCGACGGCCGACCGTGATTCCAGATACTTTAAGCATATTCGAACTTTTGCAGACGGGCATCCGGAGTTTGCGGCGCTTCGCCCGATTGCCGGAGTGCCCGCGAGTGACACCGGCACGATTAAGCTAAATCACGCAATGCATATGCGATTGATTCGACGCGGACCCAGCGGGCCGATGGTGCAACTGGACTGCGTCACTTGCCACGCCACGGGAGCAACGAATCCGAATTTGACCTACTCGGATGCCAAATATCGCGCGGCAAATGTCAGCTACAAGGACAGTGACGTGGTTCTGCAAATTCCTCAAGAATCGCTGCAGGGTCCGCGGCCGATTACAGGCCGTGAACTGATGACTCCGCCAAAATTTGCGAATGCGTGTGCAGGATGCCATCTGCTGACGTTTGACAAGCGCTCTGACGCCGGAGTGCCTCACGACAAGCCACAAGTGATTCACGCGTACCTGGTGAAGAAATTCTCGGAGTACGTTGCGTCGCATGGCGCGGAGCTTCACGAAGTGCAGGATCCGCAGCGACATTTAACCGGTCGAGCAAATGGTCCGGTTCGCCGAGCGCTGTCGCCAGCGCAGTGGGTCGCGGAGCGCGTAGCAGTTTCGGAAGAGTTGTTGTGGCACAAGACTTGCTCCCAATGCCACGCAATTTCCATGACGCCGCTTCAGGACGTAAGGATCGCGCGTTGGGACGCAGGGAACGCTCACGGTGCGACAAGGATCACTTCGAGCCTGACTGGCAATGTCCACGAAAGCGGTGCCGCCACTTTACCAGAGGTAGCGGCTGCAAACATCACGCTTCAATGGCTGCCGCAATCACGATTCGATCACGATGCGCATCGCGGATTTTCCTGCATCGGTTGCCATCAGAATGCGCTGACGAGCACGGAAACTTTGGACATTCTGATTCCGGGAATTGCAACTTGCCAGAAGTGTCATGCGCCGGGCCCGGAACACACTGAGTCGCGTTGTTTTGAGTGTCACACGTATCACGATTGGGCAAAACGAAAAGAAGTGAAGCCTACGTTTACGCTGCCAGCGTTGCGCTCGACGGGCAAGTAGTCTTCATTTCCCGACTTTAGGCGCGTTGCACTAGCGCCATCAATTGCGGCGTGTAACGTTCACCAACGATCTTGAATTCGGCCAAGCGGGCCGCGATTTTTTTGAGGTCGACTTTGCTTAATTGCACATTGAGCGCGCCCATGTTCTCTTCCAAATAGCGAATGCGTTTTGTTCCAGGGATGGGCACGACGTCCTGGCCTTGTGCCAGAACCCAGGCAAGCGCCAGTTGAGCGGGCGTAATGCCCTTTTCGCTGGCCAGTTCTTTCACGGCCGCAGCGAGTTTCAGGTTGGCTTGCATCGCTTCCTCCTGGAAGCGGGGATAATTGGTGCGGCGCCAATCAGTCGAGTCCAGATCATTTGAATTTTGTATCGTGCCGGTCAGGAAGCCGCGGCCGAGCGGGCTATAAGGAACAAAGGTGATGCCAAGTTCGCAGCAGGTGGCCAGCACGGCGTTGGTCTCAACGTCGCGCGTCCACAACGAATATTCGCTTTGCAACGCCGCGATGGGATGAACTTTTGCTGCACGGCGCAAAGTTTCTGGGCCAGCTTCTGACAATCCCAGTGTGCGCACTTTGCCGGCGGAAACGAGTTCGGCCATTGCGCCGACGGTATCTTCGATAGGAACGTTCGGATCGACACGGTGCTGGTAGAAAAGATCGATAGTCTCGATGCCGAGGCGGCCCAGGCTGGCGTCGCAAGCCCGCCGCACGTTCTGCGGCGAACTGTCAACGCCCCTGACTCCGTCGGGACTAAAGCGGAAACCAAATTTGGTGGCGACCACAACCTTTTCGCGCGGAACTTCGCGCAGAAAGCGTCCGAGCAGCTCTTCATTCTTGTACGGCCCGTAAATTTCGGCGGTATCCAAAAAATTGCCGCCAAGTTCCAGATATCGGTGAAGCACTTGGAGTGATTCCTCATCATTCGCCGGTCCGTAAGCGAAAGACATGCCCATGCAGCCGAGACCGAGCGCCGAAACTTGTATTCCGTTCTTGCCGATTGTTCTGAATTCCATTTCGCCTCCAAGATCAGCTTTCAATCCCTAAGATGTAAGAAATTCGACGCAGGGTACGCCCCGATCCAGAAAAAATACGCCGCCACTGGAAGTTTTTCGACTCGGACTGGCACATGCGCTAGATTTATGGATCGCGCTTGCCGGTGCCCAGATGAGTCGCAGTTGGCGGCAGGTGGCAGCGCGAATCCTTCATGGCTACTTCTCCTCCACCCACAACGACGATCAGCAAAGCCGCCACTTCGGAACAGCAAAATCAGAGCCCAATGAAGGCGCTGTGGCAGATTGTTACACATGTCGATCGATCGAAGATCAACGCGTGGCAGGCGCTGCGAAATACGATTGGAGTTGTTGCGCCGCTGATCGTCGGGCTCGCTATGGGCATGCCGCGCGGCGGGCTGGCGGTGGCGAGCGGCGCGTTGAACGTGTCGTATTCAGACGGCAGCGATCCATACGCGCGGCGAGCGAAGCGCATGCTGACTTCCACGGCGTGGTGCTCGAGCGCGGTGCTGTTGGGAGGATTGACGGCTCACAGCAATATCGTCGCGGTGATGGTGGCGACGGTGTGGGCGTTCGCGGCCGGGATGCTGGTTTCACTGGGAACAACTGCCGCGGATGTGGGAGTGATCAGCACGGTGGTGTTGTTGGTGTATTCGACGCAGGCGTTGACGCCGTTGCAGGCGTTGCAGGCAGCGGGGCTGGCACTTGCCGGTGGATTGCTGCAAATCATGCTGTCGACCGCTTTGTGGCCGGTGCGGCGCTACGAACCGGAAAGGCGCTCGTTGGCGGCTCTGTATTTCGAACTGGCGCGCATCGCCACGCATCCCAGCGAGGCGACTTCCGCGCCGCCGGGTACAAAAGAAATTGCGCAGGCACACGATGCGTTATCGGGGCTTACAACAGATACGTCAATTTCAGCACTGCGCTATCGGTCACTGCTATCGCAAGCCGAACGAATCCGGCTGAGTTTGACGACGCTGGCACGATTGCGATCCCGGTTGACACGCGAAAACGCATTTCATCCAGCAATTGCAACGCTGGACCAGCTGCGCGCAAACGCGGCGATACTTTTGCGTGCGATTGCCGAAAGTCTTGAATCAGGGAAAGAAATCAACCTGGAAGCGGACCGCTTAGTCCTGGGAATCGCGTTGGGCCAGCAATTGAGCCGCGCGGAAGAAGAAGGACCGCGGGGCTTCTCGAATGCGGTGATGCGGGACGTAAAATTTCAAGCAGACGCGTTGGGCGGACAACTGCGCGCGGCGACTGATCTATCGCACAACGCGACTCCAGCTGGGGAAGCAGAATTTGAGAAGCGTGAATCGCTGCAGCCGCTGTGGACACGATTCACGAGTCGCATCGCGACGCTGGGCGCAAATTTGAACTTGCAGTCACCGGCGTTCCGGCACGCGATCCGGCTGACGATTTGCGTGTCCTTGGGCGATGCCCTGGGCCGCGCGCTGCATCCCAATCGCGCATACTGGATTCCGATGACCATCGTGCTGGTGCTGAAACCGGAATTCGCGGTGACCTTCAGCCGCGGGGTATTGCGGATTTTTGGAACGCTTGCCGGACTATTGCTGGCAACCGGGCTGTTTCACTTTGTTCCTATTCATACCGCGACGGAAATTTTGCTGATTGGAATATTTATGTTTTTCGTGCGTTGGATAGGCCCAGCTAACTACGGAATCTTTGGCGTGGCGATCAGCGCCCTCATCGTATTGCTTATTTCGATCACCGGGATCGCACCGAAAGAAGTGATCGCTGCGCGCGGCATGAACACCATTATCGGCGGTGCGTTCGCGCTGCTGGCATACGCGGTTTGGCCAACCTGGGAAAGAAACCGGCTTGCAGATTTATTCGCCGCGCTGCTGGATGCTTATCGAAATTCGTTTCGGTCGATTAGCCGCAAGCTGATGAATGGGTCGTCGGCCTCCGGAGGAGAACGCGAGCGCACACGACAAGCGGCGCGGCTTGCTCGTTCCAATTTAGAAACATCATTGGAAAGATTCGCCGCGGAGCCGGGCGCCACCGCAGCGCAGCTTGCGCAAGCGAATGGAATGTTGGCTTCGTCGCACCGATTTGCGCACGCGATGATTGCGTTAGAAGCAGGCATTCCAGAAATGCCGGCGGAAGCTCCCCGCCTGCAGTTCGAAGCGTTTGCCAAAGCGGTCGAGAAAACACTGGAACTGATTTCTGCGAAGCTGCGCGGACCACGCATCGCGGAGCGCGAATTTCCGGACTTGCGCGAAGCGTATCTGTACCTTATTCAGACCGGCGATATGCAACTGGACCACTATGGATTCGTGAGGGTGGAGGCGGACCGCATCGTGAACAGCTTGAACACGCTGCGCGAGCAAACCATCAACTGGACTCGAGGTACCACTGCACAAAGTAAGCGTACCATGTACGCGAAGCTCGAGTGAGTGGAAAGCCGAGATAAGAAGTCGATTTAATCCAGCGGTTTCCCGGTGAATGGGAAAAGCCGCAAGGCGCGGTTGCACGGAGGCTCTCAATGAGAAATTTACGCCGGCAATTTTTGTGGTGCACGGGTGCTACATTTGCCGCGGGAATATGTGGAATCCCGTCCAGCGCGCTTCCGCAATCGCGAAAGATGCCGAGTCCGCCGGAGCCGGCCGAAACCGAACCGCACGCTGCGAGTTCTACAGGCCGTACGCCCTCGCAACGAGCGTTATTGCAACAACACGAAAGAGAGTTTCGCGAATCGCTGGCCAGTCTGAGTGAGCGAGTAAATGAATTGAAAGAAGAAGTAGCAGAACTTCACTCCTCAAGCATTTTTTCCGTTAAGATTTACAAGCAGTCGAGCGAGATCGAACGTCTCGCAAAGCAGTTGAAGAATCTGGCAAAAAGTTGAATGGTGTACCGATGGCGGAAGCGCTCCCAAAATGCGAATTCGAGAGCAAACATTTGATTCTTAAGCTGCAGAAGACTCTGGAAGGGCGGATCGAAGCGATCCCGCCATTTGTTGATAACGTGATGAAGATCGTCCAGTCCATGGGATGCGCCACCGGCAGGGAACGCGAGGCAGAAGTGGCGCTGCTGGAAGCGCTGGCAAACGCCGTGCAACACGGTTGCAAAAATGATCCAACAAAAATCGTGGAAGTTTGCGTGGCCTGCGACGAATCGCGTGGATTATTAATCGTGATTCGAGATCCGGGACCGGGCTTCGACCCGGCCGCTATTCCCAGCCCGGTGGTGGGCCAGAATCTTTTCTCAACGCATGGGCGCGGCATTTTCTTGATCAATCAGCTTATGGATGAGGTGCACTTCGAAAAAGGCGGCACCGAAATCCATATGAAGATTACCTGAACTGGATCACGAGAAGTTCTACGCTTCAATTTTTGTGCCCAGCACGGCCAAAAATTTAGCTAACCACGCGTGTAGCGCCGGCCAAGCCGGCCCGCTGACCAGGTTGCCGTCCACCACCGCGTCGGCCATTCCAACGTCCACATAGGTGCCGCCGGCAAGAGTCACATCAGGACTAGTTGCGGGATAAGAACTGCATTTCCGCCCTTTGAGCACTCCGGCCGCTGCAAGCACCTGCGGAGCGTGACAGATGGCCGCCACGGGCTTATTTTCCTTCATGAAGTAGCGCACGATTTCGAGCACGCGCGCGTTCATGCGTATATATTCCGGCGCCCGTCCGCCGGGAATCATCAGCGCGTCGTAATCTTCGGTCTTCACCTGATCGAAAGTAGCGTTCAGGGCAAAATTGTGCCCGCGTTTTTCGGTGTAGGTCTGATCGCCCTCAAAATCGTGAATCGAAGTAGGCACAAACTCGCCGGCTTTTTTCCCGGGGCAGACTACGTGAACTGTGTGACCGACCATCTGCAAAGCGTGGAATGGCACGATAATTTCATAGTCTTCAACATAATCGCCGGCCAGCACCAGGATTTTCTTCTTTGCCATGCAAATCTCCCGAGAACAGCGAGTGCTGATTTCGACTTACGAGTCCGTATTCTAGCTGTTGGAGTACGAATGCCGCAATCGTTCGAGCCGAAGTTAGCACAGCACATATCTGCAGAAATCCTAAAATTAAAATCCTTCGACGACCATCGGATCGTCGAAGGATCAAAAGTTGCGGGAATGGGCGAGCCTGGTCTTAGTGCGCAACCAAGGGCGTCGGGGCAGGCATGCTCTCCTGCGCCGGAGGGACTTCTGGCGATTCCTCGATCGTAAGATGATCGGTGCGCATTTTGCCCCATTCGCGCAGCATCAACCCTTGCGTGGCGAAATAGCGGCGAATCTGCGACGAATCCCAGCGCAGAACTTCTTCCAGCATCGGCACGAGCACGCTCATGGCGTTGTCGCTCAGCACAGTGCGGCGCGCGATGCGCGTGATGTATTCAGCTTCGCTGACTGCGATGGTCAAGCCGTCGTATTGATTGACGTGCATCATCACGGGCAGGTCGGAGCTGCCATCGCCCATGTAAACGATATGGTCGTGGCTTATGCCTAGCTGCGCGCGAATTTCCTCGAGCACCGTGACTTTGCCCCAGCCCGCAGAAGCGCGGACGATGGCTTTCACTTCCCCGTTGCCGGGTTCGTAATAAAACTTTGTGCCATGAATATTTTCCGGCGCCACGATGCCTTCGAGCGCCGACTGGATGATTTCCTGCGGTGCGGCTGAAATTACGTGGAAATTAAATTTATAACCGTCCGCGAGAGTGTCCAGAGTCTTCGTGAACAACTTTACGTCGTGCTTCAAACGAATCAGTTTGCCGGCTTCGATCAGATGTTCCTGCCGAATGCGGCGAAATTCCGGATCATGCAGAATCAGGTACGAGAGCTCCGCGCCCTGCTGCACCAGATTGATTTGCGCCAAACCGCGAACCTTGTCGTGAAAGCCCTGTACGCCGACCAACTCGGCAAGCACCACGCCGGAATCGTTGAAACTAAGCGTCTGGTCAAAATCGCTAGCCAGTAGATATTGCTGTACCATGTGAACTACCCCTTTCTTGTGGCCTGCCATTGCAGACCTTGCGCCGCCCTTTGCGGCCTCTTCGCCCTCACCCTTTACACCTTACCTGTGTTCATCGCCGGAGGGGTCACGAATTATTTTGATGGGTGCTATGCACAGAAACGTGAACACTTTGTTGAATGTTGATTAGATGCCGCTCATCGGTAAAAGGTTAAAACGAAAGGATTTGAAGACTTTATCGCTGACTATGCTGTCGCATAAGGCGAAACCTGTACAAACGTCCAGGGCGAACAAAACACGAATTATTTTTGGGTGATCGGCGAAGGTACTAGCCAACTCTTCGCGCGCTCTTGCCAACGCTCCCAAAATGTCCGACCGCCGGGGTCCGCGTCGCTGGCATCGCGATTCCCTTGCGTTTCGTCGTCCACCAGATATAGCCGGCCATTTCGTAAATAGAGCGCCTGGGACTCGGCCATATTTAAGGGGCGCGCGCCGCGCCGTCCAAACACAGATATTTGGTTGCCGGATTCGTCCACCGCCCGGTCGCGATCGATGCCTTTAGAGATCGCAAGCGCCGGACCTTTCGTCTTTGCAGTAGCAATTAGTTTTGGCGCGGGGCGCGGGCTGAATCCGGAAAAATGCGCAGGATCATCCCACGGCGAAACGATTTGTAAAATGCGCAGGCCATTGCGGCCGTCGGCAACGAAGGCGAAAGCGCTCCCCGCTACCATTCCGATCTTTACGTCATTCACGTCGTTGATTCGATTGTTGGCGTTGAACGTCTGATCAAGGCGTGGCGCTTCCGGATTTTCGACGTCGATGATGCCAAGACCGTTTTTCCCCGCGGCGATGTAGGCGTAGGTGCGCGCGACATAGACATTTCGCGCATCACCAAGAGCGACTCGCGCTTGTTCGAGCGGCTTGGGATGGGCGAGATCCGTCACGTCGAGGACCTTCAAACCATAGCCGTCCACCACAAACGCGTAGCGAAATTGCACCGCGATACCGCGAGGATTATCAAGCACAGGCGAGCCGATAGTCGCTGTGACTTTCGGCGCCAATGGATTTTGCAGATCAACGACTACCAGACTCTTGTCGGTGAGTATGTACGCGAAATTCCCGGCAATGGTAATCCTACGCGCATCGGTGAGTACTCCATCAGGATTGAAAGCCAACGCTCTCTGCAAAAAATTGTTAGCGGGATTTCCGTCCAGCAGCGTGCCAACCCCGGGGCTCCGCGCTTTCAAATTTGCATTGCCAATGGCCACCAGCCCTTCTTCCCTGTCGGCGACATAAAGAAAACCATACAACAGCGGAATGGGCTGCTCTTCATTTTCGTAAAGCTGAACTCGAAGAGGATCGACGCCCAGCGTGGTGGGCGATGCGATCGCGACTGCGTTTTTTGTCGGCACAAAGAATTTTTGACCGAGAGGAGAAACCGGCGCGGTGGTGATGCGTTCGGAAAAACCTTTGTTGTCTATATTGGCGATATCGAAAACGCGGAAGCCGCCTTTGCCCTGCGCGGCATACGCGTACTCCCCGCGCGCCTGAACGTCGAGCACAGTTCCCTGGTGTTCGAACGCGGTTTTCATTTCACGGCCGCGCGCGACGAATTTCTTGAAATCGTCTGGATAAGCAAGGCGCTGCAAATCGCTTCCGTAAATTGCGTTGGGCTCGTCATGTTCGGCTACGGCCACGGCTTCCAGTCCGTGATCGCCGGTCGCCACATAAATATAACGCCCCATAAAATTCATGAAATTGGTTCCCTGCAGCAGGAGCTGCGCCATCCAGGCATTGTTGTCGTTAGCGGCAGAGACGTGGCAATCGCTGCACTGCTTAGTCTCGCGCGCACGCACGGTGTGAGGTACAAAAGTGCTGAACGCCTGGCCGGACAATCCGGGCGAGGAAATGGTCTGCTGCTGGTAGTACAGCCACTCGCGGTTCGCGTTTTGCGAACTGACCAGCACCGCACAGGAAGAACGCGCCGGCGCGATGCGATGCCCGGTCACGGTGCCGTCCACACCGAGCATGTAAATGTCGTCGCGCAAAATCTGAAAATTATAGCTGGTGTAGTTCCGCGTCGTGAGCCCTTCGTTGTGCAGCATGTCGCGCTTGACGTTGGCCGTCATTTGCAGATGGCAGCCGAAGCACGTCGGTGTCCAAGACGTATGACACGAATAACAGGTCATCGAACGGTTCGAATGAGCAAGCATCGAGTCTTCACTCGGGAATGCACTAAGCACTTCGCCTGATTTGCCCATCAATTTCGCGCGATAGGACTTGGCACTGAAATGCACGTTGCCACGCGTGACGGTATCGTGGGTCTGCACCACTTCCCATTCCTTGTTCGGCTCGCTCATCGAACGTTGCACCAGCGCGTCACCACGCCATTCGAAGCGCCGCAAACCCCACGGCGTACGCAAAGTTTCGAGTGGCCGTCCGCCTGCAGGAGCGGCGGGTCCGGAAGCAACCAGGCGGGCCCGCGCGCCGATGGTGCCGTGGCAATCGATGCAATCTATTTCAACGGCGGCCCGCGGCTCGCCATAAACTTTTCCATTGCCGTGATTGTCCTGCGCGAAGTGGCAATCCGCGCATTCCATTCCTTTTTCCAGATGAATATCCGAAAGATGAACGGCTTTACCGAAGCGCTCTGGATCATCAAACGCGATTTGCTTTCCGGCCTCGTCGAGCCAGTTGCCTTTTCGATCGTGCGCGTAAACATTGCGGTACACCCAGCCGTGCCCATGGAAGTCCGCAAATTGTGTGGTCTTCAGTTGTTTGTTGAAATCAGGGCTGCCGGTTTGTTCCAGGAATTTCTCGTCGCTCCAGAGTCCGCGGGCCGCAGCAGCTTCTGGATTTTTCAGCGCCGTTTGATAGCGCTGTTCTTCCGTAGGATTTTTCTGCTTCGCGGGATACATTTTTTCGCCGTCGATTTCGTTATCCCACCAAGTGACGCCGAAATAGGTGGTGAGCATATTCGTCCCGGGATGCATGTGACAGACCATGCACTGGCTGGAGGGAATCGAGCGCGTGAAAACGTGCTTGATGGGGTGGCCGGACCGCGATTTGTCGATGGTTGGATCGTTTGTCGCGCTGTTTCCCGAGTGTCCGAAGGCCGCGTATGCTCCAGAATGTGCGGGGTCGCGGTCATTCGCGTAAATCACGTGGCACGAGGAGCAGCCGCTGGCGCGATAATCCCCAGGATGATCGTTGCTGCCGGGCAGCGACATGACTGGATCAACCAAACGTGTTTTTTGCAAGCCGAGGAATACCGGGTCGGTGCGCAGTTCGGTTCCAAAACCTCGGTCGCTCAATTTGTCGTCTGGCTTTCCGGGATCTTCACTGCGCGAGGGATTGCCCAGTTCGGCTTTTTTCTCGCCGCCGCGTTCGAATACCCGCAACACATTCCCTGGCTGCGAAATCTCCCAGCGATAGAGCGGCGTGAGCTCGGGCAGAACACCCTTTGTGCGAGACTCTTCGCTCGTTGGCACCGGGGAAGTCTTGACCAATTGCGGTTTACCGTCGCGGTCGTAGCTTTCCCCAAAACGTGCATTTTTCCCCGGTATGGCTCCGTTGTTATAAAGCGCCGCCCCCCACAAAAATCCGGTATGCGTCATCATACTGGTGGAAACGGCGCGCGTTTCGCTCGCGTGGCAGCCGGCGGCTCCGCAGGTTTCCGGTGCAACGCGTAGATCTCCAGGGTTCACAAATTTTACGTATTCCGCCGACTCGCGCAGCCACTTCGCGAATACCTCCGGCGGCCTGGCTGCGCGATCGCGAAAAATCACATCGCGTGGCTGAACGTGCCCTTTTTGTTTCGCCGCAATGTATTCGGGCGAATTCGCCGCCGTTCCGGCCGAGACTCTTGCCTCAGAATTTCCGCCGTGGCAATCCGTGCACCCAAGCTGAACGGTTTTCGTGGGATGCATCGTAGGTTCGTCCATCGGCGAGTGGCAACTGATGCATCCGGCTGATTTCTGTGCTGCAGCCTCTCGCGATTGGCCGCGAACTCTATCCGGTTGTTCTTGAGCGGCAAAAGCGTTTCTGCGAAGACCAAATAAGAGGAGCAGTGTCGCGATGCACAAGAACGCCGCGATGAGCAATCTCGACGGAGAATTTCTAGCCACAATCGTCCTAACAAATCCGAATCCCCAAGGCCGGTCATTCTGAGCAAACCCGAATCTCCAAGCGTCGTCATTCCGAGCGAAGCGAGGAATCTCTCTTCGAAGTAAGCCACGGGCAACAGATCGAGCCCTCACCACGCACACTCCATCCCAACCGGCGAATTATTTTCCATCGCGCGAATCATCAAAACGTCAATTTCACCGAGCCAAACAAAGAAAACAAAGTCTTCCCGCCATAAATATCGCGAAAACCATCGCCAGGCGTAAGCATCGCCGCGCCTCCAGTCAGCACAATATTTTCCGAGAGCGGCGGGCGATAGGTAACGCCGGTGCCGTAGTCTACGCCGATCGTGTGGCGAATGGGCGCTTGCAGCAGAATAAATTCGAGAGGTTCAGTGCGTTCGAAGCGTAGAAAGTTCGCGTTGACGAAACCCTTTAGCTTCGGCGTGATATCAATATCGGCGCCGGCATTGACCAGAAGAATTCCGGGATTCACAAAGTTGGCTTGCCCCTCGTCCTTGCTCGCGCGCAGCGAAGGAATCAAGCTGCCCGGTGTAGTGAGCAGAACTCCGGAACCGGTAAGACGAAATCCTTCGCGGTTCCAGAAACTAAAAAGGCCGCCAGCAAACGCGTCCAGATCCAGGATTGAATCGAAACCTCGCGCTCGCCCATCACGCGGATTTGCGTCGCCACTGGTATAAAAGGTGGAAACGCGATAACGCACCCAGTCGCGGTCGTAGGATATTTCCGCGGCTGCCAGTTGCGCGTTCACGGTAACGGGCCGGCCAGCGATCGGATTGAAAGTGTCCTCGCCCACCGCTTGATAAAAAGCGTGCGTGAGATTGAAACGTCGGATGTGGCCGCTGCCCAGCCAGCCAAAGTAGCCCACGCGAATGGCGTGCGGAATAGGCCCGGCTCCAGGATTCTGGTTCACAACATTCCCCACCGGTGCGGGCCGTACCAGAAATCCGTTGTCATCATAGTGGATCGACGCGTCGTCTTTGTTCCAGGCGGCAACAAATTCGGCAGTATAGCCAAGAAAGAAAAAATCCTGCAGATAGACATTGCCCAGCACGACTTGTTGGTGGCGACGATCGAATGTATTCAGGCCGCTGTTGGTGTTCTTCTCCAGGAATTGGAAATAGGCGGCGTTGTATTCGATCTTATCGGAATGCAAGTCGCCGAATATGCGCACAGCGGGCTGTTCATCTACAAACAAAAAACCGCGAAAATCGGCGTTGAATTGTTGAATGCCCGCGCGCAGGCTCACGAAATCATAGTTGGAGCCCAGGTCGTGCAGCTTTACTTCGGCGAAAGCTTCCTGCAATCCAATATGGGAGTCCAGGCGATTGGTTCCGCTGCGCACATCCGGGCCGACAATTCCCAGTTCACGAACATTCAGATCATTAAGGCTGATTTCTGGCGTGATGCGAATTCGCCAGTCAACCGGTTTGAACGAAGCGTCGCCGCGAAACAAATCAAACGTGAAACGCAAAGTTTGATCGACGAATTCCTGTTCACCGTGACCGAAAAACGTTGCGCTGCCTGGATTTTCTGCGCTAACGCCGCTCGGCGAAGGCACTCGACGCCCGTCAAACGTCGTATCCGAAGTCGCGGTCAGATTCAAGAAAACCTGTTGTCCCAAAACTGCAGGCCAGATGGGCTCATCACCTTTCAGACGATTGCGATTGAATGGATCATACCAGCGTGAACGCGTGTAAACATATTCGCCCGGCGACGAATAGCGCCTGTATTCAGGCTGCTGGAGGGCCCAGCGATCGGGAACGGTCGCAAACACATCGGCGACCGGCGGCAAGCTTTCCGGCGCGGGATTCAGCACGTAATTGGGATCGGAATCCAGGCGATGGCGAAATTCACGGTAGCTCCCAGATGAGGTGACGGACTCCGCCGGAAGCGGTCCGCCGAGTTCGGGCAGCCGTGGAAGCCGCGAGCGGACTTCAGCAGACGCCTGGGCAAGCAACGAAATTTCCAGCGTAAGAACTTCATTTGCATGCAGCGTAATTTTTTCCAATGAAAATGAAGAATAGCCCTGGGCATGAACGAGAAGAGAATAATCGCCGGGAACCAGTGGAAAAATTCGCAAGACTCCTTCGCCATTTGTGGAATATTCTCTGGTCGAATTCGAACTGAGATTTCGCAGTTCAACAGTTGCTCCGGCCACCGGAACTTGCGCACTGGAAGGACCGGAGCGAATCACCCCATCGAGAGCAGCGTTAGTTTGAGCTTGCTGCCGCGGCAGACGCAGTTGGCCGCCAGCTTCACGCGACTGTTGTGCCTCTTGCGCTTCGGCAACGCAACTGGCAAAGAAGGGTGTGAAGAACGACGCAACGGACAGAAATAAAAGAAGCCGGCGACAGCGACGCAGGCGAAGCGACCGGCGCGTGAAGCGCTTAGAGTTTGTTTGCATGCCTTATGCCCGAGAGTGACACCCAGACTGCGTCGCAAGGAACGGAAATCAACAGCAAGCTAACAACATGAGAGCGGAGCGAGCAATGACTTTCGCGAGGAGGTGAGAACAGTAGATAACGACCGCCAGTAACTCGCGGAAATCATTCACCACTTGGCGGCAACTTCGCGCGTGATGATTGAGCCGCCAGCAGCCTTTGTGTTACCAACATACGTGGTCAGTTTCGTCCCAAAACTTCGCACACTGCGAAAACCGGTTGCCGCGCATAGAGCGCTCGGACGGCAAAAGAAATTGCTCATCCTGGGAATTGCCCTTGCGTTTGGCGTCGCCGGCGCGGTGGCGCTCTTGCTCGTCGGGTGCGGCAGCGGAAGTAACGGAGTGATCCTGCCCCCGCCTCCTACGCCCGCGTTTCAGCCGCTCACTCAGGCTGAAGTCACGCAGATCGTTACATCCGCGGCGCTTGCAGCCTCGGGCGACACCATGGTTATTGCAGTTGTGGACCGCCAGGGAAAAGTTTTGGGAGGATTTCAAAAGGCCCATGCGCCCAACATGGCTCTGGGGAACTTCTCCATCATGGAAGTTGCCCAAGACGTAGCAGTATCGCTGGCGCGAACCGGTGCTTTTTTCAGCAATAACCAGGCGCCGCTGACCTCTCGTACCGTGCGCTTCATTAGCGGGATTCATCTTCCGCCCGGAGTGACGAATCAGCCTCCCGCAGATCTCTACGGCATTGAGAACACCAATCGAGGCTGCACGCTCTCCGCGGAACTGGAAAGTCACGGATTCAAACCCGCGACTGCGATCAGCGGAGCGAAACCTCTCGGGATCATCACCGGCAAAAAAGATCTAGACGACTCCGATCCCAACACGGTTAATCCCGGAGGAATCCCGATTTATCGCGGCAACGTGTTGGTAGGCGGAATTGGAGTGACAGGAGTTCAGCCAGACGTGGCGGAATACACTGCGTTCAAGGGCGCGACTTCTGCAGGATTCGGCGACTTCCTTTTGCACTTGCCTCCGCCGGGCAGGGTGTTCCTGGGCGGAGTGGTCTTGCCCGCGATTGACAATACCAGTCCTCCGGCCGGAGTCGGCACCGGAACAATGACGGGTGGAACATGGTTTGTACCAGCAACCGACGGCACCGGAACGCCTGCGGAAGGCGATTTGGTTGCGCCAGTGGCAGGAACCGGAGGATTGTCCGCAGCCGACGTATCAACCATTCTCAGCAATGCCGAAGCGGAAGCAAAGCTTACCCGTGCAGCGATTCGCCTGCCCGAAGGATCCCGCACCAGTATGGTTATCGCTGTGGCCGATACCGACGGCACAATTATTGGCCTCCGCCGAATGCCCGACTCCACCGTCTTCAGCATCGACGTCGCAGCGACCAAAGCACGCAACATGGTGTACTTCAACAGCAGCGCACGTCTTGCCGCGGATTTGAATCAAGTGCCGATGGGTACCGCAGTCACCAGTCGAACCATAAGTTTTGGCGCGATGCCGCTGTTTCCTCCGGGTATTGACAACTCAAGCGACGGACCATTTTTTAATTTGTACACGATGGACACTCAACATCCATGCACACAAGGCTTCCAGAGCGGCACGCCCAACGACAAAAAAAGCGGTATCGTGTTTTTCCCGGGAAGCGCTGGTCTGTATAAAAACGGAGTCCTCGTTGGCGGCCTCGGCGTCAGCGGCGATGGCGTCGATCAGGACGACTTTGTAACTAGTGCGGGCACCGCCGGATTCGAAGCGCCAACCGCAATTCGCGCAGATCAGATTTCCATCGATGGAGTCAGGCTTCCGTATTTTAAATTTCCCCGCAATCCTACAAACTGAATTCCTCCGCTGGATGCAATACGAGGGAAATTTCGCGAGGCATTTTCGATGAGCTCCAGGTGGGACGCCGGGTTGTACGACACCAAACACACATTTGTTTGGGAGAAGGCCAAGGGTCTGGTGGACTTGCTCGCGGCCAGAGCCGGCGAGCGCATTTTGGATCTGGGATGCGGCACCGGCGCGCTCGCCGCGGAACTGGCCGCAAGCGGAGCAGAATTGCTGGGTGTGGACCGTTCGCCCGAGATGATCGCGGAAGCGCGCAAAAAGTTCCCGCACCTCCGATTCGAAGTCTGCGACGCACGAACCTTGCAATTCTCGAATGAGTTCAACGCAGTGTTTTCCAATGCCGCTCTGCACTGGATTCCAGAAGCCGAACTTGTAATTCAGGGCATAGCGCGGGCGCTAAAGCCCGGCGGAAGATTCGTGGCAGAATTTGGCGGCAAAGGGAATGTACGAAACGTGATAGCAGCGATCGAGACAGCTTTTGCCGAGCTCGGAATTTCTGCGAACGGCGCCAATCCGTGGTTCAACCCCAGCGTCGCGGAGTACGCGTCGCTACTTGAAAAACATCACTTGGAAGTGCGCGAAGCAGCGCTATTCGCACGGCCGACAAAACTGGAAGATGGCGAGCACGGTCTGGAAGTGTGGTTAACGATGTTCGGCGGAACATTTCTGGGTCGTGTGCCACTCAACCGGAGAGGTGTGTTTTTGCGCGCAGTGGAGCGTGCCGCGCGCCCCACCCTCTGGAAGACCGATCACTGGGAACTCGATTACCGCAGACTCCGCATCGCCGCCCAGAAAACCGCAACGTAGTACCCGTAAGAATTAAGCCACAACCTGTGGGGTAAGCCTTTACACGCGCCAGCCTACATGCTACATTTTCCTCCCGTACCGCCATCCATGCGCCAGGCGGCTGGGGCTCTGACTGAGAACCTGCCAAACGTGTGTCTTGTCAACGAGTTACAACTGTTGACAGACAGCTTGTACTGCTCTGCAGTGCAAGCATCGCGAGAACAATCCCTCCATCAGGGAACGATGAGTCGTCTCTCTTCGCGTGTAGTGTGTCCGAACGCCAACGGAACCTTCGGACGCGGACTTGAGAAGGGTTCCCCGTGCCGGAAAGTTTCCGCGCCGGGAACGAGAGAGTTAAAGGGGATATCTTGCTAAAACTCCGCAAAGTCGAAATTACAGGATTCAAATCGTTCAGCGAACGCACCGTGGTGACGTTCAGCGGCACCGGTACCACATGCATCGTCGGGCCGAACGGCTGCGGCAAGTCCAACGTCGTGGACGCCATCAGTTGGGTGCTCGGCGAACAAAGCCACAAATCTCTCCGCGCGGGGCGGATGAGCGATTGCATTTTCAACGGCACCGTGAAGCGCCCTCCCATGGGTCTCGCCGAAGTCACCATCACCATGGAAGATCCGGAGCTCGCCGAAGCAGCGCGTTTTGTCCTCGAAGCCAGTGCCGAAGCCGCGGAAGCTTCGGAAGAAAAAGACAACGCAGAGGCGCAGAGCGCGCAGAGCTTTGCCGAGCCCAACGAATTTCTCGCGGATGTCCCCGCGCAGCCCTCAACCGAAGAGGGAGCGCAATCTGACGCTCCCTTGCCAGACGAGACAGTTGTCGTTTCCTCGGAAAATGGCCAACCTGAGTTTTTGAAAACCAAGCGCAGGAAAAAATCAGAAAAGCCGGTGCTGGTCACCAAGCCCGGCGAAGTGGTAGTCAGCCGCAGGCTCTACCGCAGCGGGCAAAGCGAATATCTCATCAACGGCAGAGTGGCTCGGCTGCGCGACATCCAGGAAATGTTCATGGGAGTCGGCCTCGGTCCTGATTCTTACGCCATCATCGAGCAGGGCCGCATCGGACAAATTCTTTCCACCAAGCCCATGGAGCGCCGCGCCATCATCGAAGAAGCCGCCGGCGTTACAAAATTCAAAACGAAAAAGCGCCTGGCCGAAGCCAAGCTGGAATCGTCCAAGCTCAACCTCTCGCGCGTCAACGACATCGTCGTGGAAGTGGAAAAGCAGCTTGGCTCCCTGAAGCGTCAGGCAGCCAAGGCTCGTCGCTACTCTGAAATTCGCGAGCAGATGCGCGGCATTGTGCGCCAGATGTTGGCGGGCAAAGCGCGCGAACTGGAAGCCGAAGCCGAGCGCATCGCCACGCAGCTGGCGGAATTTACCGCCGCTGAAACGCAGCGCGCCCAAGCTATTCAGCACGAAGAAGGCGAGCAAGATCGCCTGAGCCATCGCAACTACGAACTGGATACCGAAATTCGCCAGAACCAAAATCAACTGAATTTGACCGCGCTGGAAGTCGACCGCGCAGAAAATAAAATTACCTTCAATACCCAGCGTGCCAGCGAACTTACCGGCCGCCAAAGCCAGATCAGCGCCGACTTAAGCGAATTAAACGGACAAGCAACGGACTGGGAAACGCGCAGCGCGTCGCAGCGGCAAACCGTTACCATGTTGCGCGAAGAAGCCACCGGGCTGGCCGCTCGTGTTGAAGAATTGCAGACCCACGCGCAATCGCGCATGGTGCAAATCTCGCAATCCGAAACTCGCATTGACGTGCTGCGCAAGACCGCTTCCGATGCTGGCGAAAGCCTGTTGCGTCTGCATGGCGAACAAAAGCAGACCGAAGAAGCGCTGGTCCACCAAGGCGAAGCGCTGCGCCGCCGCGAAGCCAACGAACACGAATTGCTGGAATTTTCCATCCGCGTTCGCGGCGATGCCGAAGAAGCGGCATACGCGCTGGACGCGGCAAATGGACAAATGTCTGCGTCGAAGAAACAGGTTCTGCAACTTCACGAAAAATTGGCCACGCTCCGTAATGAGCGCGAAGAACGCGCAAAACACGCCGAAACTCTGCGCGATTCGCTGGCCGGAGTCCGCGCCCGCCATGCCACACTCACGCAAATCCTGAACGACCGCTCTTATACCGCCGACGCCGTGCAAAAACTTTTCGCGGCCAATGAAAGTGGCGCCAGTCACGATTTCCGCGCAGTCGGCGTGCTTGCCGACTACGCCGAAGTGCCGGAAGCTCACGAAGGCGCCATCGAACAATATCTTCGCGATGAACTCGAATACGTCGTCGTCGAAACTTTCGATCACGCCCGGGCCGGCGTTTCGTTGTTGCGCAACGAAGTCGGCGGCCGCGCCACTTTCTTCGTGGACTCCACAAAAAATCTCCAGATTAACGACTACGAGCCCATCATTCCTTTCCGCGCCGAAGACGGCGTTTACGCCCGCCTTGACAAGCTTGTCGAATTTCGCGATCCGCTCGGCCCTGCCGCAAAACAGTTTCTGCCAAGATTGCGTGGCGCATATCTTACCGACAGCGCAGTAGGCGCGGAAAAACTGGCACGCGAAAATCCGCAATACGCCTTCGTGACTCCCGACGGCACAACTTATCAGGGCCGCATGGTCACCGGCGGACGTCCCGATGAAGCCGGACCGCTCGGCATGAAGCGCGAACTTCGCGCTCTGGATGCGGAAGTCGCGGTACTCGAAGTTCGCATGAGCGAAATGCAGGACGAGGTCGAACGCACTGCCGCGGAAATTCGCCAGACCGAAGCGTCGCTCGAAACCGTCACCACCACGCATCACGAAGCCGAGCGCGACGTAATCAACGCCTCGCACAAACACCAGCAGACGCAAGCCGAACTGGCGCGACTGGGTCTGGAGTTGACCGTTTGCCAGCACGATCTCGCGCGTTTGCGCTTGGCTGTCGCCGAAGCGCGCAAGCGCGCCGATCGCGCAATCGCCGAGCACCAAACCGCGGCCATGAGCCGCGCGGAAGCCGAAACGGAACGCGTGCGCCTCGCCGAAACTCTGGTCGAGCTGCGCAGTTCCGTTCAGTCTGAACAAGACGAACTTGCCGCTGGCCGGGCGGAAATGGCGGCGCGCCAGGAACGCTTGGCCGCTGCGGAGGCCATTGCCACCAGGCTTGCCGAAGAGCGCGCCGAACTGGATCGTCGAGAGAACGCGCTGCGCCAGCAGGAAGTTGCGATGAAAGAAGAAACTGCGACGCTCCTGATCCAGAGCGAAGAACTAGGCCGACACCTCGAAGCCTTGCGCTCGGAAAAATTACGCCTCGATGCGCGCCAGCAGGAACTCGAACAGGAATGGGATGCCGGCCGCACCCGCCTCACGCAAATGGAAGATCATCTGCGCATGGGCCGTCAGTCCTTAATGGAACTGCGCGAAAAGCGCGGCCACGCCGAAGTCGAGCGCGCCAAAAATGAAAGCGACCGTCAGCACCTCCGCGAAACCTGCATGAGCGAAGTCAACGCCCAGCCGGAAGACTTGATCGCCAGCGAAGCCGTGTTCATGACCGGCGAAGAGCTCGCGGCCGCTGAAGCCAACTATCGCGAAATGAAGCAACGCATCGATTCCATGGGCGCGGTAAACATGATGGCCCTCGAAGAATTCAACGAATGTGATCAGCGCTTCACTTTCCTAACGCGCGAACGCGACGACTTGCTGCAATCCATTGCCGACACCCAGCAAGCCATCGCGGAACTGGATCTCATCTCCAAAGATAAATTCGAACAAGCCTTCAACGCTGTCAACGCGAATTTCTCCACCGCGTTCCACGCCATTTTCGGCGGCGGCATGGCGGAAATGCGTTTGACCGAGCCCGACAGTTCCGGCGACGCCGGCATCGACGTAGTCGCATCGCCTCCGGGGAAGCGTCTGCAAAACGTGCTGCTGCTTTCCGGCGGCGAAAAGGCCATGACCGCTCTCGCGCTTCTGATCGCAATCTTCCGCTATCAGCCCAGCCCCTTCTGTATTCTCGACGAAGTTGACGCGCCGCTCGACGAAGCCAACGTCGGACGCTTCACACGCCTGATCGGCGATATGAGCGCGCAGACGCAATTCATCGTCGTGACCCACAATCGCAAAACCATGGAAACCGGCAGCGTTCTCTACGGCGTCACCATGCAGGAACCCGGCGTCTCCAAAATCGTCAGCGTCCGCTGGGAAGGCGATGAATCGCCCGCTCCAAAACAACGCGCAGCAGCAGCCACCGCCGCCTGAGTCGCGTCGCTACGATTCCTCGCGCAAACCGGTGCATTATCTCCGTCGATTTCGCTGTAACGCGCCATCGATCTCGGTGTAACGAGAGCTGTCATTCCGAGCGCAGTGAGGAATCTCTCTGCGACGGCGTCGGCTACAAGCAATCAACGATCCGCTGCCATAATCGTGAGCGCGAAGGCTTCGCCCACCATCATTCGCAAAAAAGTTTTGCACCAAAATCCACCGACCAACCGCTTGGCGTTCACAACTCTCTGCGCTAGAATCCTCCCTCATTCTTCTGGAGAAGCGTTCTGTGTCCTCCGCGGCTGCGATGACCGTTATAAGAGAAACCAATTTCCCGGGAATCGCCCCCGCCGCTCGCGGCAAAGTCCGCGACGTTTACGATCTCGGCGACAAACTCCTGATCGTGGCCACCGACCGTCTTTCCGCATTCGACGTCGTAATGCCCACTCCGATTCCCGATAAAGGAAAAGTTCTGACGCAGCTTTCCCTCTTCTGGTTCGACCTTCTGCAGAACGTAATTCCAAACCACATCCTGAGCGCCACGGATTTTCCCGCTCCATTCGACGCCTACCACGAACAACTCGCCGGACGCGCTATGCTGGTTCGCAAAACGCAGCCTCTCCCCATCGAATGTGTAGTGCGCGGCTACCTCAGTGGCTCAGGCTGGAAAGAATATCAAGCCACCGGAAAGGTCTGCGGCATCGCGCTTCCTTCTGGACTGCGCGAGTCGGACAAATTGCCCGAACCAATCTTCACTCCCGCAACCAAAGCCACCAGCGGCCACGACGAAAATATTTCGTTCGAACGCGCCTCCGAATTAATCGGCAAACCGCTCGCAGAAAAAGTCCGCGCCATCAGCATCGAAATTTATAACCGCGCCTCAGCTTACGCCGCGCCTCGTGGCGTGCTTCTGGCCGACACAAAATTTGAATTCGGCCTGCTCAACAATCTACGCCCCGGACGCGAAGCAGCCGAGGAGCTTATCTGGATCGATGAAGCGCTCACGCCAGATTCTTCGCGCTTCTGGCCCGCCTCCCAATACCGCCCCGGCGGCGCGCAGCCTTCTTTTGATAAACAGTTTGTCCGCGACTATCTGGAAAGGATCCAGTGGCCCAAAACTCCACCTGGACCGGAACTGCCCCCCGACGTGGTCGCGGCAACTCGTGCCAAGTACCGGGAAGCCTATCGCATCCTGGTCGGCCACGAACTGAACTAGCAACCCAGCAAGCCGGGCCCTCATTAAAACCTAATTCGCACCAGGAGCGAGGAATCGTGAAGGATCAATTGGAAGGGCTAGTCAGCCAAATGGTGGAAAGAGGCATTTTGTTCGAAGAAGCGCTTGGAGAATTTGAAAAGCGATTTATCAAGCGAGCTCTGGAACGCGCACACGGCAACCAGTGCCGTGCCGCAAAAATGCTAGGCATTCACCGCAATACGCTGAGCCGCAAAATCGGCGAGTACAAGCTCGACCGCAACGGATCACGCAGGTCCTAGCGTTTTTTTCTATCCTCGCTAGTCACTCCTAGCCCGAAGATCCCCGCGCTCTACGTGACATTAATCGGCAAAGGGGGAGTGGTCACCCACTCTCCCCTGCCACACCACCGGACATCATGCGGGTCCGCATCCGGCGGTTCGGCGGGTCGAACTAACCATGAGCCGTGAGCTCGGGAAGCCCGGGCGAGGCGAAGTGAGCGTTGGACAGAGCGATGTTCAGCGCGGGGGTCTTCGCGAGGTGCCACGGTCCATCG